>CENF01032441.1_pt1 | contig 13243 bp, 13 predicted proteins | sample 361291 | NCBI WGS metagenome assembly CENF01 (sample SAMEA2619399, study PRJEB7988) | marine metagenome | isolation source: saline water (ENVO:00002010), including | reverse complement strand
CCCTTTTATAGCATTTACAACTACCTTATCTGAATCATTCTTCATTAGATCTTTATAGTTTGTAAATTTTACTCCTCCTGGATATCCAGAATGAGAAAAATATTTTTTAGAATCAGCCTTATTTCCTGTTAGCCTTATTTTATCTGCATTCACTATAATTACAGCATCGCCCATGTATAAATTAGGTGCATAATTAGCTCTATGTTTTCCTCTTAAAATTTGAGCTACTTTGGACGCAAAACGCCCCAAGACCTGATTGTCGGCATCTAGCAACCACCATTGTTGCTTTATATCCTTTGCTGATACTGTATTTGTTATCTTTTTCATTAAAGTCTCAAAAATGCCTCAAAACTTAATTGATGTGATTCCATTAGTCAATGATTAATGAAAGAGCATTCTATAAAGTATAAAACTTGTTTTTCGATACGATATGTTTCACTTTTCCTATCATCTGGTGGCCGAGGAATGGAGAATTTGAAGATTTAGAATAAATATTTTGATTTGAGAATGTCCATTTCTCGTTTGGATCAATAATGGTAATTTGAGCTTTCTTTCCTAGTTCAAATAAATTACTATCAATATTCATAATCTTCCTTGGATTGACCGTTAATTTTTCAATTAAAGATTTTAAGCTCATCCCATTATCTTTTACTAATATTTTATTAACAACACCAAAACAACTCTCTAAACCGATCATACCAAATGCTGCATCATTAAAAGTAGTTTCTTTATCCTCTAATGTATGCGGTGCATGATCTGTAGCAATACAGTCAATCACACCGCTCTTAATAGCCTCAATAAGCTTCTTTCTATCTGCTTTTCCTCTGATTGGTGGGCCAACCTTTAAATTTGTATTAAAAGCATCAATATCTTCATCTGAAAAATATAGATGGTGAGGAGATACCTCTGAAGTAATATTTTTTGATTTAAACTTTTTAATTAAATCAACAGCCTCCTTTGTAGAAACATGAAGTACATGCAACTTTGCGCCTAAAGAAGAAGCTATCAATAAGTCTCTATATACCATTACAGCTTCAGCTAAACTAGTATTACCTTTTAACCCTAAATTGCTCGATGTTTTACCCGCATTCATAACGCCATCATTTCTTAAATAGATATCTTCAGCGTGATTTAAAATTGGAAGATCGACCATTTTAGCATATGTCAATGCTAGCTTCATAAATTGAGGGTTCTGTATTGGTATTCCATCATCAGTAAAGGCTATTGCACCATTCTTTTTCATTAACATCATTTCAGTAAGATGCTTTCCTTCCGAATCCTTTGATACTGCACCAATTGGAAAAATATCTATTGGTAAATTTTTACTTTTACTTGCGATATAATATATATGTTCTGGAGAATCAATCACTGGGTCTGTATTTGGCATTGTACAAACTTGCGTGAATCCCCCTGCAAGAGCAGCAAAAGAGCCAGATAATAGATTTTCTTTATCTTCTCTACCAGGCTCTCTGAAATGTGCATGGATATCACAAAAACCATGCGTAACAACTAAACTTTTGCAATCAATAATGTTAAAATCTTTACCTTTTGATGGTATGGAATCTGCAATTTTAGAAATTGTACCATTATCAACTAATAAATCGCCAATAAAAGTCTTTTTTGAAAAGGGATCAATTATTCTGCCGCCTTTTAACAATAATTTTTTTGTATTTGTATTATCTATCATAATTTTTCTGATTTATCTCCAAGTAAAAGATATAAGATAGACATTCTTGATGCTACACCATTTAACACCTGATCAAGAATCACTGCGTTATCTGAATCTGCAATTTTACTATCAATCTCTACCCCTCTGTTCATAGGTCCTGGATGCATAATAACAATATCTTTTTTTAATCTACTTATTCTTTCATATGTTAATCCAAATTCACTATGATATTCTCTTTTCGATGGAATTCTACCAAGGTGCATTCTTTCAAGTTGAATTCGAAGCCCAATTACAACATCGCACCAGCTTAATATTTCATCAATATTGTGTGTGACATTTATTCCTAATTTCTGTGCATTGCTTGGTACTAGAGTGCTAGGGCCGCAAACAACCACTTCAGCACCTAATTTTTTAAGAGCAAAAATATCGCTTCTTGCTACTCTGCTATTCAGAATATCACCTATAATGCCAACTTTTAGGTCTTTTATCTTACCAAATTTCTCCTTAATTGTTACCATATCTAAAATTGCTTGAGTAGGATGTTCATGTGATCCGTCTCCTGCGTTAATCACAGCGCCATCTATATATTCGGTTAACTTTAATGCTGATCCAGGATGTCCATGCCTAATCACGGCACCATCTATCTTCATTGCATCAATATTTTGAATAGTATCCTTTAGAGTTTCTCCTTTTTTCACACTACTCGTTGATGAAGAAAAATTAATACTATCTGCTCCAAGCCTTTTTTCAGCCAATGAAAAGCTTATTTTTGTTCTAGTAGAATTCTCAAAGAACATATTAACAATTGTTTTTCCCTTTAATAAAATTGCTTTTCTTTCTGGGCTTTCTAGGATTTCTTTGAATTTAAAAGATGTATCAATTATTTTATTCAAATCAGAGGTTGGAAAATTTTCTAAACCGATAAGATGTTTGCTTTTTAGCATAAATTTTTCTCCAATTGCCGCAAACTTAGCTCATTTCAACTAATTTATCAACTATATCGTTCATGCATATATTGTCCATATCAAATACACTATCAAATGACTGATTTTCGAACCATTTCATCTGTCTTTTAGCATATTGTCTTGTACGAATATGAATTTTTTCTATTGCATCATCTATTGATATTTCCTTTTCTAAAAATGATGATATTTCACTGAAACCTATATAATCTATATGACTAATATCGTATTGTTTTTCTCTAATAGATTTCACCTCATCAATCATGCCATCTTCTATCATACCTAAAATTCTTTGGTGAATTCTTTTTTCTAAATTTTCTCTCGATATTTTTAGATAAATAGTATAAAAATTCTTATAGAACATACTTTTTTTATTATCAGATTTAAAATTTTCAGTCATATTCTTTCCAGTAATCTTATATATCTCAAGTGCTCTAATAAGCCTCTTTTTGTTATTGGGATGTACCTTTTTTGAATACTCTGGATCAATGGAGATTAACTCCTGATATAAAGTATTTTTTCCGCCATTAATATACTCTTCCTCTAGCAAAGATCTTATCTTGAGATCTGTTGTGCTTCCATCAAAAATGCCTTCTACTAATGACTTTAAGTATAATCCAGTTCCTCCACATAAAATAGGGGTCTTTTTACTTTCTAAAATTGCTAAAATTGTTTTATCTATTAAATGAACATACTCGCCAGCAGAAATACTATCATTTAAATCTTTTACTCCAATCAAATGGTGTTTAATGCTATTTAATTCTTCTAGTGAAGGTTGTGCTGTTCCGATTGGAATCATTTTATAGATTTGTCTTGAATCTAATCCAATAATTTCGCTATTTAATTTTTTAGCTAATTCTATTGATAAGCTTGTTTTACCTATACCGGTAGGACCAACAATTGCAAAAAAGTTTTTCAACTCAAAGGTGTGCCTGTTAATAGAGAAAAGATGAACTTTGCTGGCTCAATAATAATACTAAAAATATTTAATCCACTAATTAATGCTAGTAATATTAGACCCATCAGCACGCGTGGACCATAATATTCAATTTGATATAATGTGCGAGGATCTCGGATAAATAGAGGTAATATTCTTGATCCATCTAAAGGTGCGATTGGAATAAGATTAAATAATGCTAATACAATATTTATAAAGATAAAGAAAGCTATTGCACTATTAAATAATTCTGGAATCGAGATTATATTAAAAAATCTTAAAAGTATTGAAGCAATAATCGCTAAAAATATGTTAGAGGCAGGACCTGCAATGGCAATTAACATCATATCCTGTCTAGGATTAGATAAATTTCGCATATCAACAGGTACAGGCTTTGCCCATCCGAAGCCGAGAAAATATAATGCTAAAGTTCCAATAGGATCTAAATGACTAAATGGATTTAAATTCATCCTACCTTGATAGTAAGCTGTACCATCTCCTAAATAATAAGCTACACGAGCATGAGCATACTCATGAAAAGTTAATGCAAATAAAATACATGGCATTATTATTAACTGCTCTGCTAGTGGTGCGTTTACTATTCCCATATCAGAAAATAACTAATTCTTATTCTTTTCAAAAGCTTTCATATACTCACTATCAATAAATTCTCGTGATAAATGAGTATAAATCTCCGTAGTTGATATATCAGCATGTCCAAGAAGAGCCTGTACTTCTACTAGATTTGCTCCTCCATCAATTAAGTGAGTTGCAAATGAATGTCTGAAAGTATGTGGAGATATTTTTTTGGAAATACCAACCTTATCAATATATTTTTTAACTGTACGATTAATTTCTACCCGAGTTAGTGGAAGCCCATTATTACTCAAGAAAACAAAATTAGAACCTTTAGTGGATCGCTCGGAAAGAATTTTTCTTGATTGCGTGAAATAACGCTCTAACCATCTTCTTGCATAATAAGTTAATGGGATCATTCTTTCTTTGTTTCCTTTACCAAAAAAACGAATCAGATTTAAGTCAAATTGTATATTATTTATTTTCAAACTACATATCTCACTAGCTCTTAATCCAGAAGAATATAACATCTCTAGAATACATCTATCCCTAAGGCCCAATAGCTCATTATCAGTATTTTCAGATTGTAAAAATACTTTTTTTATCTCATCTAGGCTCAAGATTTCTGGTAAAACTTTAGGTATCTTTGGCGTAAAAATTCCATTAAGTGGATTATTCTTAATAATTTTTCTATCTAGCAAAAATATGAAATACGAAGAAAGCGAAGAAAATTTTCTCTTGATAGATCTAGGGGATAGTCTTTTCCTTGAGAGATGTCTAAAAAAGGCCTTTATATGAGTGTTATCTCTAACAACATCTTTAAATCCAATTTTATTTTTCTCTAAAAAGATGCTGAAAGACTTTAAATCAGAAAGATAAGCGCTAATTGTATTTTCAGAATAATTTCTTTCAATTTTTAACATCCTGGAGAAATCATATAAATTAATCAGCATTTCTATCCAATTAGTTCAGTATAAGATTTTGAGTCAAGCAGTCCAGATTTATCAATATTATTATCTATTTGAATTTTAACCATCCATCCACTATCGTAAGGATCTTCATTCACTTGTTCTGGATTATCGTTCAAATCCTCATTTATAGCAATAATCTTTCCTGGTAACGGCATATACATATCTGATACAGTTTTGACAGCCTCAATGGCTCCAAATGTATCGCCACCGTTAAAATTTTCATCTATATTAGGAAATTCTAAAAAAATAATATCTCCTAGCTCGCTTTGCGCAAAATCAGTAATGCCGACTGTAACAACATTACCATCTATCTTTACCCACTCATGTTCAGATGTATACATCAAATTTTCTGGATGATTCAATATTATCCCCTTTCTATATTTTTTAGAAAATTACTTAAAAAATTTATATCAAAATTTCCACTAATAAAGTCATTATTTGATAAAATCATTTCTAGTAATGACAATGTCGTATTTGGCCCCTCAATAAAAGTTTCTTGTAGAGCTCTTTGCATTTTAATAATAGCTTTTTCTCTTGTAGAAGAATGTACAATCAACTTCCCAAGCATAGAATCATAAAATGGGGGTATTTGATATCCTGCATAGATATATGAATCAATTCTTACACCAATACCTCCTGGAAAATTAAGAGAATCAATTTTTTGAGGAGAAGGAATAAAATTATTAAAAGGATCTTCTGCATTTAACCGACATTCAATTGAATGCCCTTTACTACTAATCATCTCTTGATTAAAAGATAGCTTCTTTCCATAATGCATTTTAATCTGCTCTTTAACTAAATCTATCATATATACCATTTCTGTAACTGTATGCTCTACCTGAATTCTGGTATTCATTTCAATAAAATAAAAGTTCTTATCCTCATCAACTAGAAACTCGATAGTGCCAGCTCCAACATAGTTGACTTTTTTAGCTAAATCGATAGACTTCGATGTCAAGACTTCTCTTAACTCTCTATCAACAAAGCTAGATGGACATTCCTCAATTAGTTTTTGATTATTTCTTTGTATTGAGCATTCACGCTCACCAAAATGAACGTAATTGTCAAATTTATCTCCTAAAATCTGCACCTCAATATGACGGCCATTATTAATAAATTTTTCAACATATATTTCAGGATTATTAAAAGCCTTTTTCGCTTCAGATTGTATGATACTAAAACCTTTTTCTGCCTCTGAAGCATTATTTAATACTCTCATACCCTTTCCGCCGCCTCCACCAGAAGCTTTTAACATAACTGGATATCCAATTCTATTTGAAATCTCAATGAGCTCATCTGCAGAATTCAAAACATTGCTTCCAGGAACAATAGGTACTTTTGAATCTTCTGCAGCTCTCCTAGCATTAACCTTATCTCCCATCAAAGCAATAGTTTCAGCATCTGGTCCAATAAAACAAAATCCATTTTCCTTGCAGATTCTACTAAATTGAGCATTTTCTGCTAAAAATCCATATCCTGGATGAATTGCATCAGTATTAGATATTTCAGCTGCAGCAATAATTCTAGGAATATTTAAATAACTATCTAATGGAGGACCCTCACCAATACATATTGCTTCATCTGCAAATTTTACATGCAAAGAAAATTTATCTGCTTTAGAATAAACTGCTACGGTCTTAATATCCATCTCTTTACAAGCACGAATTATTCTTATAGCAATCTCGCCTCTATTTGCAATCAATATTTTTTTAAACATACCCTATTCAGTATAAGTTAAGATAAATAAAGGTTGATCAAATTCAACTGGACTGCCATTTTCAACAAGAATTTCTTTAATAGTACCATTGTTTTCACATTGAATTTCATTCATAATCTTCATTGCTTCTACGATACAAATAGTATCTCCTTGATTTATTGAGCCATTGACTTCAGCAAACGGTTTAGAATCAGGATCTGGAGCTGAATAAAATGTTCCAGGCATAGGTGAACGCACAGTAAATGTATTAGCATCTACCTTCGGGGGAGATTCTTCCTTTTTTTCGGAAGATATAATAGGTTGATCAGGGTTTGATGGAACTGAATCTGATATATTGCTAAGCTCAGAATTAATAATCGGAGGATTTTTAGTAACTTTTATCTTCCTAAACCAGAATTTTACTTCTATTTCATTTATATCACTATTTTCTAGTATATAGATAACTTCTTTTAATTTATCTTTCCACATAATTATTATTGCTTTACTCTTTCAGAATAAGCACCAGATTTTGTATCAATTTTTAATAAATCTCCTTCATTAATAAATAAAGGGACTTGGACTTCTAGGCCAGTCTCCATCTTAGCAGGCTTTGTTGCATTCGTAGCTGTATTTCCCCTATGTCCAGGGTCTGTCTGTACTACTTTAAGCGTTACTTTAGCAGGAAGATTGATATTAATAATTTCATCTCCATCAAATACTAGATCTATATTATCGCCTTCTTTGATGTACATATCCCCATCTTGCATTAATATATCAGAAACCTCAATCTGATTAAATGTTTGATTGTCCATAAATATATAATTATTAGCATCTTTGTATAAATATTGGAACTGACTAGAAGTAACTCTAATAAATTCTAATTTTATACCTGCATTAAAAGTTTGATCGATCACTTTTCCTGATTGAATATCCTTTAGTTTTGTTCGAACAAACGCTGGGCCTTTTCCTGGTTTAACATGCTGAAACTCTACAACTTTCATTCTTGAATTCTTAAAGTTCAGTATAGATCCATTTCTTATATCTGCTGTTGTACTCATGCTAAGAACTTAATTTATTTATTTTTTTTATAACAGTTTTCTTACAATTTTTTTTGTTAACTCTAAATCATATTTTTTTTCAGAATTGCTGTATTCTTTATTCGCAAATTTTACAGAATCAATCTTATCGAGTATTGCTATTAAATCAGTATCATTAAAAAAGGTTTTTATCTCTTCAGAAGTCATTTCAAAGGAAATAACATAATATTGATTTTGCAAGTATCTCTTTAATATAATTGACAACTTATCATAAAATATAGCAGAAGAGATATTTTCAAATTTCAATTGATTTAATTTTTTAACTGAATCTTTTCTTGGATCTTTATTAAAAAACTGGATAGGATTGACAAAATTTCCTTGATCTCTATTACGCCATAAATGAAGTATACAAAACAATAAAAAGAATATAATTAATATTAAAAGTATCCTATGTTTTGAATAAGGAAATTTAATCTCTTTTACAGGCTTATCTTGTTCGATATTGAACATAGTGCTATCAATAACAGATGCTATTTCTATTTTTATAGGCTCTGTACTAAACACCTTAGGCTCTGTTGAATCTGGAAAATTAATGGTCAAAGAATATGGAGGTATAACCATTTTTCCCGTATCCCAAAATGTTATCTCAAAATTAATTGACAAGGAATGATCTAAAGTATCGATATTGGAACTTTTTATGAACACTTTTGATGAATCAGAAATCCATAGAGAAGAGTCAGCCCATACCATTTCTTCAATCGAATAATATTCATCCATATTATTTAAAGCAATGTTAAGATTAACCGGATAGCCAATTTTTGCTTTATTAATATCTACATCATAAATAAAAATGTTTTCATTGTCGGCATCTGAACAACCAAGAATTAAAAAAAATAAAAAGATGATATTCTTAATCATATATTAAGAACGTTTAGCTCTTTTTTTAAAAAAATTAGTCAGAGCTTTAATGTAATCTTCATTGGTTCCTATTTGTATCAAATCGAAACCAATATTCTTGCAGCGTTGTGCAAAATTATTTAGATGATTGGAAAAATCTTGTGAAAATTCAGATCGTATTCTATCGCTAGATGTATCAATCCATATTTTTTCATTTGATTCAGAGTTATGCACTTTAATTAAGCCTAAATTTGGAAATTCTTTTTCAAAAATATCATATATCTGTATACCTATAGCATCATGATTAAAATTTAAGTATTTCATCTCTGTCCAAAAATTATCATCCATAAAATCTGAAATGACAAACATAACATTCTTTCTTCTAGAAATCTTGCTTGCAAACTCTAGAGCATTTTTAATTGATGTTTGATTTTGCTCTGCACTGTAGTTATGGTTCACCAAATCAGTTATTAAACGCAATACATGAGATTTGCCTTTTTTTGGAGGTATATACTTTACTATATCATCGTTAAATAAAATCAATCCAACTTTGTCATTATTCTTTATAGCAGAAAATCCTAACATTGCTGCAATTTCAATCCCTAAATCAACTTTTAATTTACTTTTTGAACCAAAAACTCCTGAACTACTAACATCAATAAGAAGCAATACTGTAAGCTCTCTCTCTTCTTCAAATATCTTGATATGAGGCTTTCCTGTCCTTGCAGTAACATTCCAGTCAATGAATCTAATATCATCGCCATGCTGATACTCTCTTACTTCAGAGAAAGTCATGCCTCGACCCTTAAAATTAGAGTGATAATCTCCGCCAAAAAAATCATTTACAATATTTTTGGTTCTGATTTCTATTTGTCGAACTTTCTTTAGTATGTCTTTGGACATAATGTAAAATTATGGAACGGGAATCTCTTTAAATAGCTGATTAATTAATTCTTCTGATGTGATTTCTTCTGCCTCTGCTTCATAAGATAGCAATATCCTATGCCTTAAAACATCTTTCCCGATATATCTTATATCTTCTGGAATAACATAACCTCTTCCATCAATAAAGGCTTTTGCTTTGGCTGCCAATACTAGATTAATTGATGCTCTAGGAGAAGCGCCAAAATTAATCAAATCTTTGAGTTGATCCAATTTAAATTCTTCAGGACTTCTTGTTGCAAAAACAATATTTAATATATAATCCAGAATTTTAGGTGCAATATAGATGTCATTAAGCAATTTTTGAGCTTCTAAAACCTTTTTAGCATTCACTACAGGTTTTTGCTTTCTCTCTAGATTAGTTTTCGCTACTCTAGATAAAATCTCTTTTTCTTGCTCTATTGATGGATAATCAACAATAACTTTTAACATAAAACGATCTACTTGAGCTTCAGGCAATGTATAGGTTCCTTCTTGTTCAATCGGATTCTGTGTAGCTAATACAAGAAAAGGCAAATCGAGCTTAAATGTTTCTTCTCCAATGGTAACTTGTCTTTCTTGCATTGCTTCAAGCAAAGCACTTTGCACTTTTGAAGGAGCTCTATTGATTTCATCTGCCAAAATAATATTAGAAAAAATTGGTCCTTTCTTTGTCATAAAATCGCCTGTCTTTTGATTATATATCAAAGTGCCTAGCAAATCTGCAGGTAACATATCTGGTGTAAATTGAATTCTCTTAAATTCAGCGCTAATTAAGTTAGCAACAGTATTAATAGTTAGAGTTTTGGCCAGACCAGGTACCCCTTCCAGTAATATATGTCCATTAGATATAACAGATATTAATATCTTATCTATAAGATCATCCTGTCCAACAATGACCTGACCAATTCCTTCTTTTAAGTCTTTAATAAATACTGATTTCTTTGCAATCTTTGCATTCAATCGATTTAGTGCATCTTTATTCATCATTTTCCTTCTTTATAATATGTTGAGTTTCAAATGTGCTATTTGTTAACGGCACTAGAAATCCATTACTTTTCTTTATATTTAGTTCTCCAGCTAAATCTAATACATTTTTTCCAGAGATTAGGACCCTTAAATCTGTTATGCCATTAAGATTTCCATTATCCAGTTTTGCAAAAAATATATCTGTTCCATTTACTGTTAAATCTAAATACGGTTCCGATGTTTCTTTAAAATCTATCGATCCTGTAATCTGCAGATTATGATCTTTCTGCAGCTTTAATTTGACTTTTGGATTAGTTACAGATCCTAAAAAATTAATCTGACCTATATTATCAATAACATTCAAGTCTATATTCAAATTTCTAATCGTTTCAGGCTTCAGCTCTACTGGAAATTCTTTCAATTCAAGTTTAGTATCCCTTATTCTTAATGTTCCATTTATTATCTGTGTATTATCAGATGTATTTGCCTCTTGATCTTTAATATTCATGTTAAAATAAACTGATTCATTTTTATCGTAAAGCAGCACTACTTCTTGAAAAAACTGACCTATGTAATTAGCTGGAAATTGTTTATGAGACTCTAATGCGAAAGAATAGCTTTGAATTTCTGATTTCCTTTCAAACTGATTGAGATTTAATGTCATAGAGAATATTCCCAACTCTAATATGCCATCAAATAATACTCCATTGTCTGCTTTGATATTTAATGGAAAAAATTCACTATCTTTTGCAATATTTCCGCTATCCAAACGATTAAGATATTTTATATTTAAGGAAGGTTCATTAAGATGAATATCTACAGTATTAACTAGATTGTAACTTATTCTTTGATTATCAAAGAAAAGATTTCCTAACATCATAATATTTGTATAAGAAAAATGGGTTTTTAATGAAGCATTGGCAGCTTTCAGTATATTGTTATCATCATTATTTACAACAACATTTTTTAGTAAGACATATACATCTACTTTATTGTTATCGGCAATAAGATTAATAGTAGATGATTTATCAAAATCAATACTATACTCCTCTGATAGAGAGGATATAAGAGAGTTTGATTGATCAATTTCAAATTCTAATCCTTCCCCTATATAGATATATAAAGAAATGCTAATTATCATTATACATAGAATAAAAGTGATAATTATACTAAAGAATGTTCTCAATATTTTTCTTATTAGGCTATTCATCTGTTTAAAAACTAACTATTAATAGCCTAATAAAAAATCTAAAATCTATTCATCAACAACTTCAAAATCTGCATCTTCAATCTTTTTATCATCTTTCTTTTTAGATGAAGATTTGGATTCTGCAGCTTCTTGCACAGGAGGTTCTGTGCCTTCTGTAGAATTTGCATACATGTTGGAAGATTTAGCGCTCCATACAGAATTGATGTTTTCAATTTCTTTCTTGATGTCTTCAATATTTCCTGAAGCGTTTGCTGCTTTTAATTTATCTAAAGCATCATTAAGGTCTTTTTTATCTTCTTCACTTAATTTATCATCCAAATCTTTCATTTGTTTTTCTGTCTGATAAACCAACTGTTCTCCTTGATTTTTTGTCTCAATCTCTTCTTTTTTAACCTTATCTTCTGCTTCATGTTTTTTAGCATCATTTACCATCTTTTCAATTTCTTGATCAGATAGACCACTTTGAGCTTCAATTCTAATACTTTGCTCTTTACTTGTAGCTTTATCTGTGGCTTTAACATTTAAAATACCGTCAGCATCCATATCAAATGTTACTTCAATTTGTGGAGTACCTCTTGGTGCAGGAGGAATTCCATCTAAATGGAATCTTCCTAAACTTTTGTTATCTCCAGCTAACTGTCTCTCTCCTTGAACGACATGGATTTCTACCATTGGTTGATTATCAGATGCGGTACTAAAGATTTGAGATTTTTGAGTTGGAATCGTTGTATTTTTTTCAATTAAACCTGTTGCAACACCTCCCATAGTTTCAATACCTAAAGTTAATGGTGTAACATCAAGCAACAATACATCATCTACATCTCCTGCTAATACACCTGCTTGTATAGCTGCGCCTTTGGCAACAACTTCATCAGGATTAACACTTTGATTAGGATCTTTTCCAAATATTTCTTTTACTTTGCTTTGAACCGCAGGAATTCTAGTTGAACCACCAACCAAAATTACCTCATTAATATCATTAGGATTAAGCTTCGCATCTTTTAGCGCTTGCTTACATGGTCCTACCACCTTCTCAACAAGATCTGCAACTAGCTTTTCAAAAGTGGCTCTTGTTAAGGTAATGTTTAAATGCTTTGGACCTGAAGAATCAGCGGTTATAAATGGTAAATTAATTTCTGTTTGCTTTGAAGATGAAAGTTCTTTTTTAGCGTTCTCTGCAGCATCTTTCAATCTTTGTAAAGCCATTGGATCTTTTCTTAAGTCAATTCCTTCATTCTTATTGAATTCATCAGCTAACCAATCGACAACTTTTTGATCAAAATCATCTCCACCTAGCTTTCCATCACCATTGCTTGCATTTACTTCTATTGTTTGACCTTCATCATTTAAGATATCAAGAATAGATATATCAAAAGTACCTCCACCTAAATCAAATAC
>CENF01151836.1_pt1 | contig 13251 bp, 14 predicted proteins | sample 361291 | NCBI WGS metagenome assembly CENF01 (sample SAMEA2619399, study PRJEB7988) | marine metagenome | isolation source: saline water (ENVO:00002010), including | reverse complement strand
CATTGGAGTATCTTGTAAGAGTGCATTTGCTATTCCTAGAGCCACTGCAGCCGAATCATTTTTTGACTCTAATTTTGGGGGCCCTTCCCTTTTAGAACTTTTCTTATTCATTACAATCCATTTTTCTAATTCACTATACAGTTTATCTAATTCTTCATCTGAAATAGTTAATTTTTTCATGTTTAGTCTAAATGATTTATCATTTCTATTTGTTTTATTTTCCTTAGCGTTGTTGTATATATAGTTATAAAAATTTTTCATTACTCTTTTTTCTTCTTTTAATAAAAGTGCTCCTAATATTATATGAGCATATTCCTCATAATTAAAAAATTCTCCTCCAAATTCTCTAGTATATTTGGCGATTTCCTCTTTTCGTGATGATGATAAGCTATCAACAAAATCTTTAGCCATTTCAGTCAATTCTGGGTGATTAGGTTTAACTGTTGTATCACATTTATCGTCTTCAGTATCTAGAACATCTCTACTAAGAAAATAGAATAATCTAGGTTTTTTAATATTCTTTATATTATCATTATAACACACTTCAGATTTTTCTAATGAAATTAGGTATCTATCTAGATTTTTATATGCTAGTCCTAACCTTATAAAAAATATATTCTTTTCATCCCCATCTTCATTATTAAGCTCTTTAAAAAACTTTTCATAATAATCATCTAAATACTCCTTACTTATATACTCATTTCCATCAAATTTATATGGTTCTTTTAAGTATTTATATAAAAATGTATCATCTGCCATATTATATATTGTTTAGAGTATTATTTAAAACTATATTTACTATAAGTATATATATATATGGAACAATCACATTCTCCTGCTAAAAAGGAAATTATAACTGAAATGGATCGGAAAAGCTTTGCAGAATTACTTAAATATAATCCCGGCTTAATTATAATTAAATTTACTGCTTCATGGTGTGGACCATGCAAGACTATTGCTTCAGCTGTAGAGGATCAATTTAGTAAAACACCTGATAATGTAATATGTGCAAATATTGATGTAGATGATAATTTTGATATTTTTGCTTTTATGAAAACAAAAAAACAAGTCAAGGGCATTCCAGCCATTTTAGCATACAAAAAAGGTAATACTACTGTTGGTCCTGACTTTTCAGTTAGTGGAAGCGATACAACCAAAATTGTTGAATTTTTCCAAAATTGTGTAAAATATGTTAATACTTTATAAATTATGTTTTAATATTAAATATAATTTATAGTACTTGTTATATGTGTGGCATCTCTGTTATTATTTCAAAAAATCTTAATAATAGCGCTATTAATCTATTGATACAAAGTTTAAATATATTACAAAATCGGGGTTATGATTCCTTTGGATCTTGTTCAATTATTAACAACAAATTCGTTATAAAGAAAACCGCTTGCAATACAGAATCAATAAAGTTTTCTAATTTTGTTGATAAAATTCAGGATATTAAAACTAATATTACAATGGGTCATACACGTTGGGCTACTCATGGTGGTATAACAGAAGCTAATGCACACCCGCATATATCCAACTCTGGGAAATTTTCTATTGTTCACAATGGAATTATAAATAATTATAACGATCTCAAAATATTCTTAAAAACACATGGTTTTAAATTTTATTCGGACACCGACACCGAGGTTATTGTAAATCTTATAGATTACTATTATTCTAACCACTGTTCTATAGAAGAAGCTATTACTAAATCTATGAATGATTTAGAAGGCACATATGGTTTGGCAATAATATGTTTAAATACTCCAGATACTGTATATTTAACAAGAAAAGGGTCACCATTATTGGTAGGTGAAAACGAATCGTATGTTATCGCTACATCTGAAACATCTGGTTTTATTAATGAAATTAAACATTATTATCCATTAAACAATGATATAATAAAAATATCTGCATCCGGTATTAGTACCCATAAACTTAAACTACTAGATAACAGCTGTGAACATATTTCTTTAACACCACATCCTTTCAAACACTGGACTGTTAAAGAAATATATGATCAACATGCATCACTTCTTTCTGCTATTAATAATGGTGCACGAATCTCTGATAATATTATTAAATTTGGAGGTATAGAATATTTATTGCCTTATGTTAAAAAAGTTAAAAATCTTATCTTTTTAGGTTGTGGCACAAGCTTACATGCATGCCATATTGGAATGACATATTTTAAAAAGTATAAATGTATTGATAATATATACTGTTATGATGCTGCCGAATTTACAAAATATGATATACCACAAAATGGATATACTGTTGTTGTATTTTGTAGCCAATCTGGTGAAACTATGGATCTTATTAGGGTTTTTGACATAATTACACCGATAGATAATTGTATCACGGTTGGCATAGTTAATGTTCCTGATTCATCACTTGCTCGCTTAACAGACTGTGGAATATATATTAACTCAGGCAAAGAAAACGCAGTTGCTTCAACAAAATCATTTACCAATACATTATTAGTATTGTATTTATTTTCACTATGGTATTATCAAATATATGATAATAATATTCCTCTTGACTCTATAAAAGCAATTCATAATATTATAAATAATGTTCATATCATTAATAATGGAATCAATGATATAATACCAAATAAATGTCTTGATATATTAAACAATAATAATATATTTATTTTGGGAAAAGGCAATATGGAATATATAGCTAAAGAAATGGCTCTTAAAATGAAAGAAATTTGTTATATACACGCTGAAGGTTATTCTGGGTCTGCCCTAAAACATGGTCCATTTGCATTGTTGACCAAAGGATTTCCAGTTATTTTATTAATAGACAGTGAGAATAAAAGTAAAATGCTGAATGTGTACAAGGAAATTGAAAGTCGTGAGGCAGAAATTGTTGTTATTAGTAATATTCAGAATATAGATGTGAAAAATCTAATTCTACTACCAGAATGTAATAAGCTTCAAGAAATATTATTTATGGTTGTATTACAACACATAGCTTATAGAATCGCCATTTTACGAGGTATCAATCCTGATCAACCAAGAAATTTAGCTAAAGTTGTTACAGTTGAATAGCTAACGTCTCTTTCTACGACGTTTTGTTTTAGGACGTTTAACTGTTTTTGAGCGTCTTTGTTTTTTCTTTTTAACTTTTTTTGATTTAGAACTACCAGCATTTTCTGTCATTTTTTTAAATTTAACAGCTATCTTTCTAATTATTCTATCCGTTACATGAACTGATGTAGTTCCATCTAAATTGAGATCATACATTTCGTTATCTACAGGATCATGTATAATTATATCAATGTTTTTATCTCCGATTTTGGGTTTGTAATCATATTTAGCCTGCCAAACTTGTGTAGATAATGGATGTATTTTTGGTGTCTTATAATCCAATGGAAGAGTAAATTTCATACTACCATCTAAAAAATAAAATCCAAATACCACCGTACTACTTTTTGGATCTACACTTATTGGTTTCATTATCATAACAATTTTAGAAACTTGTGACATTTTATTTTTAACTTTGTTAATTTCTTCTTCACTAATTGGTGAATAATCAGGAGTGTCATTAGATAAAAGTTTATCCAATCTTTTTTCACGTTCTGCTTTCTCTTCTACAGTTGGTTGCACACGTGCCGATCTTCTTTTAAAACTTCGTCGTTTACTAACATTTAATAATTTACTCATATATATATAAAATAGAATTTAAATAAAGATAGATTAGTTATATGATTTAAATGAGCGAAATAGTTGAATATCAAGAAAAATTAAATGGTTATATAGCAAAAATTATGTCCAATAACTATTCTATTCAATTACTAATTTCTAAATGCTGTGGTTATTCATTTTTAATTCACATTAGTACACATGCTACACTGGAAGATTTATATAAATTAATATCCCACGAAATGGAAAATAGTGGTCATAATCTGCTATACCATAATAAACCATACAATAAAAATAATCTAATACCTAGAAGTACATATAATTTTAAGGATTATATAAAAAGTTTAAATTTACAACCATATTTTAAAATGCCAGCACCAGTTGTTTATCTTTTATGGTTGGATGATGGGAATCACGGAGAAAATTGTAACCATTAATGAATTAATATTATAAAATTATTATAATATTAAACAATATGAATTTAGATGATATGGATTTAGATCTATCTAATTATGATTTACAGGATCTACTTAATATATTTAAATTAAGAAATAATTTCACCAAGGAGGAATTCAAGAACGCAAAACAAATTGTTTATAAAATGCATCCAGATAAATCACATATGGATAAAAAATTTTTCGTATTTTTTTTAGATGCATATAAACTGTTATTAAAAGTTGCAGAATTTAAATTTAAAACACATAAATCCTCTTCAGATTTTAATTCTAGTTTTAAAAATATAAAAGACGATTATTTTAACAAAAATGAAGAAATAATTGCTAAAAAATTTACTAATTCTGACGATTTTAATAAGAAATTTAATGAACTATTTGTTAAACACTATATTCCACCAGATAATGATGGTTATGGAGAGTGGTTATCATCCAATGATGATATGGAATCTGATTATGATAAAAAAAAGGAGATGTGCCGCAGTTTAGCAATTAATAAAGATATTCAAACTTTTTCATTTACTAGTTATGACGGTCATAATTTATGCAGCAATATAACAAATCATGGTTCTTCTGATTTAAAAAATGTATATGGTTCAGAAAGTGTAATACCTGTATCTGAGGAAGATTTTAATAATGTTAAGCTGTATGGTTCCATAGAGGAATTAAAATATGAAAGATCTAAAAATATAAATCCTATGAGCGCCCAGGAAGCCGAAAAGGATTTAGACAAACTAGAACAGCTTGAGCAAATTGAAAGCACGCAAAGAGTATTTAAATTAATTAAGGATGAAGAATGTAATATTAAGAAAAAAAATGATTTTTGGGCTAATCTAAAACAGCTAAACTAAAATATTTTACTATAATATATGGAAAAATATGTTAAGTTAATAATATTATTAATTGTTCTTTACCCATTTAAACTACTATATAAAAAAATTAATAATAGCATTTCAAATACAGAGATTGATAATGGATATAACATTGTTAATAAATATCTAGTAAATGGTGATAATGCTCAAAATTTATTAAGTGGTCTTAAACCTAAAATTTGGATATATCTGCAGTATGACAAAAATTCAAGGGTATGGGAATCATTTGGTTCTAGAAATAGTGAATCACTTAATATACCATATTTACATCTTACTATTAAATCTATAATTGATAAATGTCAAAATGATTTTGAGATTGCTATAGTTGACGATGACTCATTTAAGTATCTTATACCTAACTATACAATAGACATAGATCACATGAGTTTTCCTATGAAAACATACGCTAGAAAATTATCCATGTTTAAAATTATAGAACAATTCGGTGGATTTATGGTTCCTCCTTCATTAATCTGTTTTAAAAGCCTAATTGATATTTATAACAAGGGTACTTCTAATACTGGATGTTTTGTTATGGAAAATGCTTCACATAATCACAGAGGTACTTCTTTTTTCCCTGATACATCTTTTTTTGGATGTGTTAAAAATAATCTAACTGTTAATAATCTAATTAATTATATTGAATCCAAAAACAAATACACTAATGAATGTATTTTTCTAAATTCTATTGATGAATGGTGTCATATTGAATCTAAAAAAAATAATATTAATACATTTGATGCTTCTATAATTGGTGCAAAAAAAAATAATGGTTCACCTCTCTTGATTGAAGATCTTTTAGAAACCACATTACCATCTATTCAAGATGATTGTTACTGTATCTATATTCCACATGATAAATTACTTAAAAGATCTAAATATTATTGGTTTGTAAATCTATCTACAGAAGAAATATTAAACAGCAACATGAGTTTCACTAAGCTTCTTTTATCATCTTATTAATATAATATACTCTAATATATTTAGATCTTTCATATATAACTTTTGACTCATAACCTATATTGTTATAACTGCACACTTGTCTAATTATTGTTAAAAATTTACTATATGTATTACAATTAATTACATAAAATCTTTTAGATATATGATAACAATCTTTTATATTATTTTTGAAATCATCTAAAAGATTTTTATCTTTAATTTTTTTGTAACTTATATTATTGAATATAAACTTATCTTCTTCTATGTTACACACTTCCTCTAAAATATTATTTAATATTGATAAGCTTTTAACACTATTTATTGCTTGGGTACCCGTGATTATATATTATATATATTAATATTAATATATTAAATATTAATTGTATATATATATAAAACTATGAACATGAAATATATATTTTCTTTATTATTAATATCATTTTCAAATGCTTTCAATCCTAATATTCCACCAAATGTAGCTAAACAAATTGTAAAAACCAGTTCTGGTATTTTACCTAACGCTGATTCCATTGGACATAATGTATTACATGGAAATAAGGTACTTATTGATTTTTTACTTGATCATAATGAAATTTCTATGCAATATAAAAAACCTATAATATTATTTCTTATTGAAACCGCTCGTATGGGTGATGATGCAGGATCGCATATCCTTGATGTATATTATAATCTTGTAAATCATATGTTATAATTAATAATTAAACAATAAATATTATTAATTATAATGAAACAATTTGCATTTCAAACATTAACATTATTTAATAAAAAAAGATATTATCATAATGCACCATCTATGTTACAAAATCCACTACCTGGTCTTGAGGTTGGTATTCCATTAACTATTTGTGAAAATATATTTACTAATTTACATTATGGATATGACATTACCAGCCCAAGAATAATAGCTCTTGAATTTGGTTTTGCATATTTTGCATATGGATGCGATAGACTGTTTGATGCATATGACCCATTAGAAACTAATGAAAATAAACAAGAGTTATATGAGTATTATAGAAATAACAAAAAATTAATTGGGGCATCTCTAATTGCCGTTTATTTAACTATGTCATATAATCTTATACAAACATACGAGACCGCACCATTCGCGTTTGTATTAACATCTACACTTGGATATAAAAATTTTAAACATCTTTTAGGAGAATACAAGGCTGCATATATAGCGCTAATGTGGACTCTTGCTTGTTATTTATTACCTTGTGTTATTCATGATGCTGATTATTCATCATTAATGTACCCTCTTGATTATTCACCTATATTTTTATCATTACTTGCAACCAGTAATCTAGTTGATGCTAAAGATGTTATTGAAGATAAAAACAATAATATCAATACAATTCCTGTTTTAATTGGTGAAAAAAATTCAAATACTTTTAGTGTGCTTTTATTATTTTTATCATGCTTCTTATTTTATATAAATCCACACTTTACTAATCGTCCAATTGTAAATGGTATTTATGAACTACAATCTTTAGGAACTGCCATATATCCTATTATATCTAATACAACTAATATTGTAATATCCTAGTTTTTTTTAAATCTTACATTACCATCCTCATTCTTTCTTTCCATTCGCGACTCTATTAGCTCAGATGCTTTGACTGTTAATTGATTCTTAACATCTGTTACAAAATTTTTAACATCTGTTGTAGCCTCTATTAATGTTTCATTTGGTAATTTTACCTTCTCAGCCGGTTCTATATCTTTAATAAAATTATTTATTCTTAATCCTAACCAATATCTATATTCAGATAACGTCTCTGTTTCTCTATCTACTGAACCTTTGCTTATTGAATTATGCATCACGTCCGACCATGGTTCATCTAATACATCTGAATGTCCAAAATCTACTGCTTCTACCATATTTGATAAGCCCTTTTTTAATTTTAAATTACTATCATCTATTCTAAATCCTGGAATAAATGGTACATTGAAATTTGTTAAAGAAACGTCCCACTTATACGATTTAGCCGCATTTAAAAACATTAGTCTTTCTACATTTTTTAATATTAATTGTTTACCTCTTAAATCTTTAAAAAACATACTATTGTCCACTGGATCCATCAACACAGCCGTTTTTATTTCTTTATTATCATTACATATCTGCAACGCATTCACGCACCCAGACGAATGTCCTAAAACTGTTAAATTTGCATAATTACTTAATAAATCTTCTACTAAATCATTTGTATTATCCTTATCAGTAGTAGCCATATATGTTGACATACCTTGACCTGCTAGTTCTTCTAAAAAATTACTATATACATCACCTGGTATCATTGCGTTTAAACCTGTAAAAAATAAAACACAAGGTGTTTCTTTTTTATCTATACCTTCCATTTCATAACATTTTACTTCCTCGCCTCCTAATCTCTTTTGTACAATATTAGACATTGATTTTATAGCTGGGTTAAATGCTAATGTTGTCATAAAACACATCGTTGCAAATACTTTATTAAAAAGCATTATAATTATTATCAATATTTTTTTAAACTCTATTTAAAGGTAATACATAATATATATATATATTATATGAAAAAATTATTGGTAACACCATTATTGCTTTTTATAACACCATCTCTATCCTTTGTTAATACAAATAAATTTGTATCTAGGCATTCTCATAATTTATATATGAATCCATCAGAAACTATTGAATTAGCTAGTAAACTCTCTAAAAATAAAATTGGGTCTGACTGGACATATAATGATTTTTTAAATAATCTAAATAATAATAATATTGAGGGCGCATCGTTACTAAAAGATGCTAATGTAATATTTGCTATTGATAAAAAACACGGTATTGATGTGCTTGCTGATAATATTCATAAAATTAAAACTATCCCTTTTACGTCAGATCTTATTGTTAACACTCTTACTGGCAAAGGAATCAATTTTGACATCGTATCTCTTCCTCAAAATCCTTTAACGCAAGTACCTTTTGTCGTACAATTTGTCTTAGGATATTTATTTTTAAGTTTCGTTTTAAGCTATGTAAGAATGAGAATGTCTGGTGCACAAGGTATGGACAATAATATGATGAACCCTTTACAGTCACTTATGCAAAATAAAGATCTCACTAATACTGAACTTGTTGATGTTACTTTTGCTGATGTTGCTGGATGTGAAGAATCTAAAAATGAACTTGTTGAGGTTGTTGATTTCCTAAAAAATCCAGATAAATTCGCAAATGCCGGCGCCAAAATACCTAGAGGTATTCTTTTAGAAGGCGAACCTGGAACAGGTAAAACACTACTAGCTAGGGCTGTTGCAGGAGAAGCGGGTGTTAATTTTATATCTGCTAGTGGGTCTGAGTTTATTGAGATGTTTGTCGGTGTTGGAGCATCCAGAGTAAGAAATTTATTTAAAAATGCTAAAGAAAATTCACCATGTGTTATATTTATTGATGAAATTGATGCCGTTGGACGCCAAAGAGGTACTGGTTTCAACTCTGGTAATGATGAACGCGAACAAACACTTAATCAGATTCTAACAAATATGGATGGATTTGAGAAAACTACGGGAATTATAGTTCTTGCTGCCACTAATCGTGCCGACATTCTTGATTCCGCATTACTTCGCCCTGGTCGTTTTGATAGAAAAGTTAATGTTCCCTTACCTGATATAAATGGTCGTAAAGAAATTAGCAAGGTTCATTTTAGAAATAAAAATGTTACTCGTGACGTTTCATTTGAAGATATTGCTTCTTTAACAGGCGGATTCTCAGGTGCAGATATCGCTAATCTTGCGAATGAAGCTGCGATACTCTCTGTTAGATATAATCAAACACAAATATCACCTAAATGTGTTATTGATGCTTATGAGAAAATAACTATTGGACTTCCATCTGCTACTGAAAATAGAGACAAGGAAATTTTAGAACTTGTTGCATATCATGAGGTTGGACATACTATAACCGCTATGTTATTTGACGATTTTTTTAATGTTAAACGTGTTACTATTAATGCTAATAAAGGAGGAGCCGGGGGGTACACGCTTTTTACACCGAAAGAAAGATATATGAATTTTCCAACAAAAAAATTCTTATTAGCTAACATCATTGTATCCTTAGGTGGCCGCGCAGCAGAGGTAGTTCTATATGATGATGATAATAACACCGAACCTTCATCTAATAATTATGCTAATAATATGTTATTTAATGGATTTGATAATCTAGAAATTACTACTGGAGCCTCCGCTGATTTAAAACAAGCCAATTCTATTGCCAGACAATATGTTAGCCAATTTGGTTTAGGTAAGTCAATCGGGTTACATGATAGCTCGTCTGGTGGTAAACCATTTTTGGGTAGAGATATGGCTATGGGTGGCGATAAAATGAGTGAAGAATCAAAAAAAGTAATTGATAATGAGGTTAATAAATTAGTTGAATTTGGTTATAAAACCGCATGTAATATTATTCTTAAGAATAAAAATTCACTTATTAATATTGCAAATGAATTGTTGGAGAAGCGCACACTAACTGAACGTGAACTAAACAAATATTCCGTCTTTATGTGGGAATCATAATAATTATTATATGTTATCTATATAATGATGATTACTATATCTAATTCAGCTAAAAGTATTTTAAAAAACCTTATTAAAAAAGATGGAAAAGCAGCATATTTATATCTAAAAGGTGGCGGCTGTAGTGGATTTAATTATAAATTTAAAATATTACAAGAAGACAAAAAACCGTATAAACATGATGATTTTATAAAAGTTGATGATTATAATCTATATCTTTGTTCTAAAAGTATTATATTTATGCTTGGAACACATATTGATTATAAACAAGATATAATGGGATCTAGATTTGACTTTTATAATGATAACATAATTAATAAATGTGGATGTGGTACAAGTGTTAATTTTAAACCGCCGCACGATGAATTCTTCTAATTTAAATAAATAAATATTTATCTATTTATTTAAACAATCATTTGAACCTTTAAACCAATTGGTGTTGCTCAACTAGCTCTTGTGCCAAATAACCCAAACATCCCAACATCGCCAAGCGACCATTTGATAGTTCCCTATTCAGTCGCTCCTCAGAATAACTATCATTCTCTAGCTTAAACAAGTTTCCCGGTTGATAATCATCCTCCAGTTTGAAATACGCGTTACTCTCTACAAATGGATTCTTCCATCCAACGCCCATCCTACCAAACTCATAACAACCTACTCCAAACCAATAAGGCACCTGCTTCTCCCACTCCAAATCAAACAAATAGTTAATCGCCAACTTATCTTGAACTAAATCCAAGCCTACCAAGGCCACAAATGACAACATTGCTATGCGACCATGCTGCAATTCTGCTTCCCTTACATACTTAATATCGCTTTCTGAAAGCTTAGAAGTTAGTTGAATTGGATCAAAATAACCTACAGGCGATATATCACCTACATACTTAAATGATTTAACAACTGGTTTACCTACGGTCAAAAAACTATAAGACATTTTTAGCATGATCATCGTTAGCATGGTGCGCATCATATATGGTTTATCCATGGTATCTCTTTAAGCTTGTTATCATTTATCTTTACGAGATTGTTAACTAAAAAATATAACTCTAACTCATTATCGTGTACAGTATTTACTATTGTTATATATTTACATATTATTTTTATTGCCTCATATTTTTTATAATCTTCTACTATTTTACATAATTTAATGTAGTTATAATATCCATCTAATATGTCTAATACTGAGTATCCTTTATTAAATATTTCTAAAATTTTTTCTATACCACCTAACAAATTGTTATCTACTAAACAAAATTTAGTTAACATCTCTAAATCATTTATTTCTATATTTGTACAATTATTATTTATTACTTCCTTTGTTATTTTACATTCTAACAGAGCTAATTTATCTAAATAATTTAATAATATTTTTATTGAATTATTGCTTATCCTTAATAAAAAATTTAAACATTCATCATTTATATCTATCTTCTCTTTTATTATTATTTCTTTTGCTATATTTATTAAATTACTTTCGCTTATTTTGTTTAATCTCACTACCATTACACGACATTGTATTCCCTGTAAAACTTTTTGAACATTTTGACATGTTAATATAAATTGCACTTGGTTCTCATATTTATCTAAACAATTACGAAATATACATTGACCCTGACTGTTTATGTTATCTATATCATCTATTACTATTATCTTATTCTTATTCTTTATACTACATCTTGTCTGGCAAAATGTTTTTACATCATTCTTATAATATTGTATACCTTGTTCCTTCAAACTATTAATTATTAATACATTGTCTTCGTAATCGCCATCTTCACAAAAATATTCTTTTACAATACTATTCACTAATGTGGTTTTTCCTGTTTCACCGTCTCCTACTATTAGCATTAATATATTATTCATTTTTATTAATGTCTTTATCATATCTTTAATATTATCATCTATTAATACCTCAGAAAAACTGTTCGGTTTGTATTTTATTAAATAAGGTTCCGACATATTTGTTATTCGTTATTTTTTATTTAAGTTTATCTTACAATTTAATATTATATGTCTAACATCAATAAATTATATGATATCTTAGGTCTTGACCCTAATGTAACACAAGAAGACATTAAAAAAGCTTATAGAAATTTATCTCTTCAACATCACCCCGACAGAGGCGGCGACGAAGAATTTTATAAAAACATCACCGAAGCTTATAATACATTAAGTGACGAAAATGAACGCAAAAAATATGATCTTGAACAAAATTCACCTTTTATGAGAATGAATTCTATGGGTAATATGTCTGAAGATGACTTTATTAATATTATTTTACAAGGTTCGCAGAATCAAGGATTTCAAGATAATCAATCCATTCCCATATTTTTCTCCGATTTACCAACACCATCCCCTTTCTCCTTCTTTGGAAATAAAAAACGCAATAATACACCAAATACACCTGTATTATTATCTAAAACAGTAAGAATAACCATGAAACAGGCATATACCGGATGTGTTATACCTATTCTTGTTGAAAGAAAAAATAACAAAACCACCGAAACTGAAACCGTGTATGTTACAATACCTAAGGGTATTGACGACAATGAAACTATAACCATTAAAGAAATGGGTAATATTCTAAATGAAACTAAAGGTGATATTAAAATAATAGTTACCATTAATAACGAATCCTCTTTTACTAGAAATGGTCTTGATATTTTATATACACAATCTATCACCTTAAAAGATGCACTTTGTGGAAGTAACTTTGAAGTTAATCATATATCTGATAAAATTATGAAATTTAATAACTTACCCGGC
>CENF01072802.1_pt1 | contig 13289 bp, 9 predicted proteins | sample 361291 | NCBI WGS metagenome assembly CENF01 (sample SAMEA2619399, study PRJEB7988) | marine metagenome | isolation source: saline water (ENVO:00002010), including | reverse complement strand
AAAGCATGTCTTCCGATTATTATTGGATCAGTCCATCCTGGTACAAGTCTTGGTACATTCTTACAAACTATTGGTTCTCTAAAAACAGTACCCCCAAGAATATTTCTTATTGTCCCATTTGGGGATCTCCACATTTCTTTTAATTTGAATTCCTTAACACGATCTTCATCTGGCGTAATTGTTGCACATTTAACTCCAACACCATATTTTTTGATAGCATTAGCAGAGTCAATTGTTACCTTATCGTCAGTTTTATCCCTGTTTTCTACTCCTAGATCATAATAATCTAATTCAATATCAAGGTAGGGTAGAATTAGTTTATCTTTAATGAACTGCCAGATAATTCTAGTCATTTCATCACCGTCTATTTCTACCAACGGCGTTTTTACTTTAATTTTTGACATGAGTTTCTAATAACTTATCAAGATCATTATGATTATTGATTATCTTATAAGCTTCTTTCATATTTTCGTCAGCAAAATTCTTTTTTATTAAATTTTCAATTAATTTGATTAGATCGTCCCAAAAATTTTTATAGTTATAGATAATTATTGGTCTGTTGTGTAAATGAAGTTGTTTCCATGAATAAACTTCAAAAAATTCTTCTAATGTGCCTATGCCTCCTGGGAATATAAGAAATGCATCAGCATTATTATACATTTCGATTTTTCTCTCATGCATTGAATCCACAACTTTAATATTATTCAGACTGTCATTTCTTTTTTCTATATCAATCAAATGATTTGTGATGACTCCATAAACTTCACCGCCTGAATCTAAAGCGCTATTTGAAAGAATCCCCATTAGGCCCATATTCCCACCACCATAAACTATTTTTATTTTCTTTTGAGCTAAAAGTAATCCTATCTTTCTAGCTTCATCTTTATATTCATCGTTAATTTTATTCGATGAACTGCAATAAACTGCAATTGATTTCATAAATTAAATAGCTTCGTTTTGTGTAACTTGAATTGTAGCTTGTTTTTTATTTTTAGAAACTAGAGACTTTAATTTATCTGGAAGCGCTAAAAGAGCAGGAGTTACAAATAAAGTTGCAAAAGTTGCAAAAGATAAACCCCAAACTATTGCCCAAGCAAGTGGTTGAACAAAGTATGTCTCAGGACTTTTGTAAGTAATGCTTCTATCAAAAATATTCATGCTTATTTGAAGAGCTGAAGGCAACAATCCACAAACAGTAGTGATAGTAGTTAAAAATATTGGCCTGATTCTACTTCGAGCAGATTTAATAATTGCTATTTCCTTATCTTTCTCAACTTTTCTTATTTTTCGATAGCTATCAATTAGAATAATATTGTTGTTTACTACAATTCCAGTGCAGGCAACTATTCCTAATCCAGTCATAACACCACTAAAGCTCATTCCCATCACTAGAAGTCCAACGAATATCCCAGTCGTTGAAAGAACAATAGAAAAAAGAATAATGAATGTATGATAAAAATTATTAAATAAGGAGATTAATACAATAAACATTAAAAGTAGAGCTAGGCTAAATGCGGATTTAATAAATGCCAAAGAGGTCGCAGAATCTTCTGCTTCACCAATTAACTTAACTTTAGCTTCAACTGGAATATTTGCCTCATTTAACCATTGTCTTATTTTCTCAACATTATCTGCTGTTTTGAAATTTTTTTCAGTATTTGCATCTACGATGAGGATTCTAGCTGCATCTTTTCTTCCTATTGAGAAAATCTTATTTGAAGGACGTTTATCAATAAATCTAGATACTGGAATAGGACCTTTCTTTGTATTTATATTGAGATTTTGAATCGTATCTAGTGATTGTTCATTTTCAGGAAGAAACAACCTAATATTTAATTCTTCATCTGTATCGAGCGGTCTAATAGTTCCTATTTTCGTTCCAGTCGTTGCTAGATTAATTATAGCTCCAATAGATTGAACAGGAACATCATATTTACTGGTTTGAGTTCTATCGATATCATAAATCCATTCTACACCTGTCATAGGATATTTAACTTCAACATCTTTGACACCTTCAAGCGTGTCAAGCTTACCACTTACTATTTCAGCTACTTGATTTAATAATCTTTTATCAGCTGAAGAGATTTCAATCTCTATATCTTTTGAGCCCACAATTGATGAACTATAAGTATTTGCAGAAACTCTCGCTTCAAAACCTTTGAGTTTATTTAATTCTGACTGCATTTCTTCAAAAATGAGGTTACTATTCGGTCTGTCTTTTATATCTATAAGGTCTAACCAAATCCTTCCTATATTATCTGTCGGAGTGCTATCAAATAACCATATACGATCTCTACTCGTAGTATTAGCTACGTAATTTTTGATATATGGATTCTTATCAATTATCTGAACCACTTCAGAAACATAATTAGCGGTTTCATCAGGTGAAAAGTTACCTCTAGCCTGTATTTCTATCCTTGCGGTAGCAGCTTCGTCATTAGGAAAGAAAATAATTCCATTATTGTATTTGTTGTATAGCAATATTACAGCAGCAAAAGACAAACAAGTAAGCATTAAAACTACAAAAGGACTCTTAATTGCATTTCCAAGTAGAGATTCATACTTCTTCAAAAAATAATTATCTTTTCGAATTGAATCCGATGACATACTTGATGTTTTTCTCTCAATCATTGAGCCCATAGCAGGAAGAAATACTAAGGTCACTATAAGAGAGGTCGAGAGAACAACAATTACAGTCAAAGGTATAACTCGTAACCATTGACCTAATACATCTGGCCAAGCAAGTAGTGGGAAAAATGCTGCAATAGTAGTGAGCGAAGAAGCTGTTATAGGCCAAAACATGCTATGTGATGCATTAAGATAGGACTGACTTCTTTTTACGCCTTTTTCTTGTTCAGATCTTGCAAATTCTGTAATAACGATTGGTCCATCTACTAATAATCCTACAGCCAATATTAATCCAAAAACGGTCATTAGATTGTAAGTCATTCCTATAGAATCAAGAATAAGAATTGAAAATAAGTATGTTGTTGGAATTGATAATCCTACAAGTGTTCCACTTCTTATTCCAAGCGCTGCAATGACAATAATCATAACTAATATAACAGCTGTATTTACTGTATTTTCAGCAGACTCAATTCTTGTTTTAATTTCAGTTGACTCATCATCAACAATTGATGTGCTGACAAGAGGATGAAATTTACCTTCATTTTCAGCAAGAACTTTTTTTACATCATCGTAAGTTTCAATTATATTAGTACCTCCACTTCTTGAAACCTCCATGCTTAATGCAGGATTGCCATTGACAACGACCATATTTTTTCTTTTGCCATAGGTTCTTTTTACTTCTGCAACATCACTTAGCTTTAGAGTAAAGTTGTCTCTTGAAATAATTGGAAGCTCTTTTAAATCACGGTAACTTTGATAAAGGCCTGGAACCTTGACTGAAAAATTTGCATTTTCATCAGATAACACTCCAGCAGGAACAATATTATTATAGGTTTTGAAAGACTGATAAATATCCGAAATATTTATTCCATATTTTTTAAGAAGCGAAGGATCAAGAGTAACTTTCACCATTTCTTCTCTTTCGCCAACTATATTGACCTCGGTTACGTTTGGAATCTGCTCTAATTCATCTTTATAGGAATTAGCTACTCTTTGAAGAATTTCATAAGATACATCTCCATGAAGTCCTATGTAAATTCTTGAAAACATTGCAGAGTTATATTCCTTAACTTCAGCTATTTCCATTTCTTCAGGCAGCTTATCTGATGCATCAGCAACTGTATTTCTTACTAGCTTTGAAAGATTTTTATTTTCTGTGTTTAAATGAAATGCAATTAAAAATGAAGCTAAGTTGTCTTTAGATATTGAAACTATTTCATCAACATCTTCCATTGTTAAAAGATCTCTTTCAAGAGGCTCTGTAATTAGTTTTTCAATGTCATCTGAAGACATGCCTTCATATTTGATGATTAAAGCAACTCTTTTTAAATCAATTTCTGGCATTTCTTCTTGAGGAAATGTTACATATGAAATAGCCCCTAAGAGTAATACCATTATTAGCAAAGTAGAAATGGTCTTCTTTCTTAATAGTATTGAAGATAGAATATTTTTAAGCATTAGTTAAACTGTAATCTCATGTCCTTTTGATCTCTTAAAAATATTTCTTAAACGAGATGGGAGTACGATCATACACGGCGTTACAATTAATGTTAAAAAGGCAGAGAATGACAAACCATAAACAATGCATTGTGCAAGAGGTGCCCAGAATCCACTTACATTTGAGTCGTAATCAATAGTTCTGGCAATTGGATCTATGCTATAACTCAAGGCAAGAGGAATTAGGCCTAACATAGTAGTAATAGTGGTAAGGAATATAGGCCTTAAACGCTGTGCACATGCTTTTAAAACATTTTGATGCAGGTCATCCTCATTCTTTCTTCTTAAAAAATTATATGCATCAATTAGAATGATATTATTATTTACTACAATCCCAGCTAACGAAACAACACCAACTCCATGAAGTATAGCTGAAAAAGGTTGATTAAAGATCAATAGGCCAAAATATACTCCTGCTGTACTCATGAGTACGGCTGTCAAAATGATAAAGCTTTGATAGAAACTATTGAATTGAGTCACCAATAAAGCAGCCATTATCAAAATTGCAATTATCATTGCTTGAGTCACAAATTTCATTGACTCTTGTTGTTCTTCATTTTCTCCTCCAAAAGCAACATTAATGTATGGAGGATAGTTTTGCTGATCAACCCAATCACTTATTTGAGTAACTTTTGTGCCAGCAATTACTCCTTCTTCAACATTTGCTTTGATGTACATAGCATTTCTTGCGTCCCATCTTCTAATGAAGCTCACATTTTGTTTTGGCTTTTTAACAACAAAATTACTAATAGGTACTTTACCTGAGGTTGTTTCGACCATAATGTTATCTAATTGGTCAATAGAACGTTCGTTTTCAGGGTATCGAACATATATTTCAACTTCATCATCAACATCATCAGGCCTATATTTACCTATCATAATTCCATTCGTAACTAAACTAACAGCCTTACCAATGGTAAATACATCAGCTCCAAATTGTGATGCTTTTGGCTTATCTATTATTAGTTCCCAATCGACAAAAGGAACAGGCAGGGTATCCTCAACCCCAACCAGACCATCAATATTTTCATCGATATAATTTTTTATTTCTTTAGTAAAAGGTAATAAGCTTTCACTTGTAGGACCAGTTATCCTAATTTGTATGTCTTTACCAATAGGTGGTCCTCCTGAGAAGTCACTAATTTCAATTTTGATACCTTTAATATCAGTAAATTTTTTTCTAATGTCAGCTATAATTTTATGACCATTTTCTCTTTCACTTCGATCCTTAAATTCAAAAAAGGCTGAAGCAATTTGGTCTTCAGAGCCACCACCTGGGCCTAGGCTACTAGATTGACCTGTTTGTAAAAAGTAGTTTAAAATACCGGGATGATTTCTGACAATATCTTCAACATCGCTAGTTAATTTATTTATTTCTTCAATTGAAAAGTTACCTCTGGCATGAATTTTCACTTCACCAAAATAGGGATCGCCAGAATTGAAAAAGATCATACCTTTACCAAAGTTAAAGAAACTTGATATAATCAAAAAGATTAGTGTAAATACTATGGATAGAGTAATAATAGGTCTTCTAATTAACTTATCTAAAATTCCGACATAAAAACCTATGTATCCTGAAATTTCGGTTAGATTGAAATTCTGATCAGAACCTAATTTCTTGAAAGCGTTACTAGAGGCATTTGAAGGTTGTCCAAAGACACTACCAATTACAGGAACAAACATTAAACTAAAGATGAGTGCGATTGTTAAAACAACAAAAATAGTAATAGGTAGAACACGCATAAATTGACCACTCACACCTGGCCAAAAGAATAGCGGAATAAATACTGCCAATGTTGTTGCTGCAGAAGCAACTATTGGCCAAAACATTCTTTTGGCTGAGTAGATATAGGCATCTTGTTTTTTAAAACCTTCTAACATCTTTCGGTCAGCAAGCTCTACAACCACTAAAGATCCATCGATAAGCATTCCAAGTGCAACAAGGATACCGAAGATAACCATGAAGTTATAATCGTAACCCATGATATACATAACAAATAAGGCAATTAAAATTGATACAGGTATTCCTGATCCTACAATGAGCGAAGATCTAATTCCAAGAGCCAGCATTGTAACAAATATTACAAATATTGTGGCCATTAGAATATTGCCTTGTAGCGAGTTAACATTTTTTCTCATCATCTCACGTTCATCCAAGACGTAAGTAAAATTTACATCTGATGAAACCTTTTCTTTGTATCTTTTGACAACCTCATCTACTTCATTAACTGTTTGAATTACATTCCTTCCTCTACCTTTTTTTACTAGTAGAGATATTCCAGCTTCACCATTAACCTTTGTATATTGAGTTCTATCTTTAAAGGATCTTTTTAAGGCAGCTATATCTGAAAGATAAACTGAGCTATTGTTTGTTGACCGTATTGGAAGATTATAAACATCTTTTGCTGTCTCGAATAATCCTGGTACATTAACAGAAAATTGACCTTGTCCTGTTTGTATCTCTCCTGTTGTAACAACTTGGTTATTATTTGATACTGCACGAATAATTTCGGCAAAAGAAATATTATAATTTTCAATCTGAGATCTATTTAAAATTGCTTCAAGTTGTTCTTCTCTTGCACCTACTAATTCGACTTCAAATATTGCAGGAATTAACTCTAATTCTTTCTTTATTTCTTGAGCCAAATTAAGCAAGTATCGTTCAGAAGCTTTATCTGAGTCGAGTGAAATAATAATATTTGGATTATCTGTTACTGAAACCTCACTTACAATCGGATCATTAGCTTCGTCTGGAAAATTAACTTTAGCATCATTTACAGCATCTCTTACTTGGTCTATTGATTTTTTCATAGTTTCAGCTGCATCAAATTGAACAATTAAAGCGGCATAGTTTTCAAATGCAAAACCTTGAAGTTCATCAATTCCTTCAATTCCACGAATTTCATCTTCCATAGGTTTTAAGAGAAGACGTTCTGCATCTTGTGGAGAAATACCAGTTAAGCTTGCGCCAACATAAACAACAGGAATGGTTATTTCTGGATCATCCTCAATAGGAATATTCATTCTTCCAAAAATACCTGCAAAAATTAAGACAACTAGTATAGCTAAGGCAGTTCTTTTTCTGTCAACTAAGAATTCGATCACCAGAATTACCTATCAACTATCTGAACATCAATTTTTTGTCCATCCATTACATATTCTTGTCCAACAGTTATTATTGTTACCAAATCAGGAAGACCTGCAACCCATATACCTTCAGGAGTATCTTCAATTATTTGTATATCTATAAATCGAACTATATTTTCATTAACGATTTTAATTCCTAGATCTCCTAAATCATTTAGGGATAGTAAATAGGAAGGAATAAGATGAGCTTTTACATTTTTAAGAGGTACTTTCATATTGGCAGTTAGACCTTCACGAATTAATCCTTTTCTATTTTCAACTAATGCTTCTACCTTATAAGTTCTAGTGCTTGGGTTTGCACTTTTACTCACGTAGTCAATTTTCCCTTTTAAATTAATTCCATCTAGCAGTTTTACGTCAACTAATTGATTTTCACTAATTAGCTCAACATTTTTTTCAGTAACCTCTCCAGTTACAGTTATAGGATCAAGCTGCATTAATTTTGCACATGGTTGAGTAGGTGAGATCAAGTCACCAACTTCAACAAATACATCTTCGATGTATCCATCGAAGGGCGCATTAATCTTAGTATTATTAAGTTCATTTGTAGCCATTTCAACCCGAGCTATGGCGCCTTTTAAGGCAGCGTCAGCGGTGGCAACAGCATTTTCTGATCGATAACCTTCGTCAGCTAATTGTTTTATGGCGTCATATTGTAATTGGGCTTTAGTTTTATTAGCTATAGCTTCATCTAATGCTGCTGATCTATTTTCAGGGTCTAAAGTGCATATAGTTTGTCCTTTTTTAACAAATAATCCTTTATCTAATTTGTTTAAGATTGTTGAAGAAGTTTTTGGTTTTAACATTACCTTTTTTCCAACTTCTGTTCTTCCACGGACAGTAAGAAAATATGTTTTATCTTCAGCATTAAATTCACTAGCTCTGACTGTAATAATTTTTTCTTCAGTTACATCATTAATAATCTCTACTTCTTGATTTGAATCCTTAAAGAGCACGCCAGATAAGACCCATAAGATTACAGCAATTAATATGACAAAAGCTGAAATGTAATTTATTGGCAATTTCTTAAACATAATTATTTACCTAACTTTCCTTTATTTTTTTCCATATATTTTAACCCTGCTTCTATTAATTCAGTTGCAAGACCTCTAATGAACTTAGAAGCTTTTTCACTCCTTATTGAATCTAGCTCAGGCGTTATGGGCCCTTCATATTTAATTAGTTCTAATTTTTGTTTAATAAATGAAATTCTCTGATTTAAAACAGTTTCAATAACTTCCTGAGAAAGATTCTTAGAAAATAATATTAATAACAAAAACTCAGATTTGACCTGGTCACCAAAATTTCCAGATCTTAAGTAATTTGTTGCATCAACAATTAAGTTTTCTTTTAGAAGTGTTAAACCTTTTTTAGAAATAGTGTAAACTTTTTTATCTGGTTTCTTATCTTGAGTATGTTGTTTGCAGGTTACAAATTTCTCATCCATTAATTTATTCAATGTTGGATAAATTGTTCCATAGCTCAGAGAATATATATCACTTAGAGGTCCTTCAAAAATTTGCTTTATTTCATAACCTGACTTTGGCCCAGTTGATAATAGTCCTAAACAAATAGTATCAGTTTGCATAAATTAAATTCCTCTAATGTTCTCTAATGTTAGAATTCCAGCTAGGTACATAACTTGAGCTTTAATAACTTCTTGATTCTTTTGTTCATTAAATAATTTAATTTCTGCATTAAGCAAAGATTGTCTTGCATTTAAGACATCAAGAACTGTGCGCTCTCCAACTTCCTGTTCAATTTTGGTTCCTTCAAATGCTATTTGACTTGCAAGATAAGAAAGATTTGCAGCATCTAGCGTGTCCTTTGAAATTGAATATTTCTGCCAAATATTTGAGGCTAAAGTAAGAGTATCTTGGCGAGTTTTTTGTAATAAGATCATATATCTATTTTTGAGTTTCTCGGCTTGCCTTACTGCCGAAGATGATTTTCCTTTATTAAATATTGGCCACGATATTGTAGCTTCTATTTCTTCATTAGTAATTTGATCTACCGTAGAAGAGAATTCATCTAATTCTGATTTTGTTGCCGTCAAATTTACCTGAGGAAAGTAAGCAGATCTTGCTACGCCAACATCTGAAGATTTTATATCTAAATTTGATTGAGCCATTTTAATTGATAAGTTGTTATTGATAACTAATTCATTAAACTCAGAAGAAGATTCTGGTAAAAATCCATTTATACTTGAGAATGATAAATTTCTAGCCTCAGCACCAACTAAATTATTAAAAGCATTCATAATATTTTGATGAGAAATTTTTGTGTTTAACATATCAATTTTTGCTGCGTTATAATAAGCTTCTGCTTGTGCAACATCTGTTTTTGAAGATAGCCCAACTTCAAACTCTTTTTTTGTAGAAGAAAATCTTTCACTTACAGTTTTGAAGTTATCTTCATAAGATTTTAACGTTTTCTCTGAAGCCAATATGTTAAAGTATGCTTCAATTGTTTCTAAAGTAATATCTTGTTCTGTTTTAAATTTATTTAATCTTTGTAGTTCAAGTTCTGACTTGCTTGATTTAAGACTATAAGCTCTTCCAAATCCGTTAAATATAGTTTGAGAGAGTATAATTGATTTACTGCTTGGACTAAGTTCATATTCAGTACCTGTAACTCCTCCCTGAGTAGTAATGCCAGAAGTTTCACTTTCAGATATACTCCCACTTAATGATATGCTTGGTAAAAAATCCACCTTCGATTGTAAAAGATTTTCTTCTGCAATTCCTAGAGTAGATTTTTCCATCTTAATGGTTAAATTATTATTTAAAGATTCAGATATAGCTTCTTCCAATGTTAAAGCAGATAAGTTCCCATTAAACATGAGAATTAAGCAACCTAAAGTTATCAAATTTTTTTTCATAAGTTTTTTAGAATTTAAGAGAGCCAGATATATCATTTTGATATATATATGCAAGATATCTATCATATTGATATAGGTTTTAAATTAATATCTATTAATTATCTATAAATTTGCTAACTTATTGAATATTTTATATTTTTATGAAGATCAAAAATAAATCTCTTTCTGATAAGAGTAAAAAATGGCTTAAAAGACATCTTAAAGATGAATTTGTTAAGAAATCTAAGCTGGAAAAATACCGCTCTAGAGCTGCTTACAAATTACTAGAAATCGATAAAAAGTATAATTTACTAAAATCCTGCAATGCAGCTGTCGATCTTGGAGCAGCTCCGGGCAGTTGGTCGGAGGTACTATTAGAAAAATTAAATAGTCCTCGAAAAATTATAGCAATTGATCTTCTTGAAGTTAAACCATTGAAAAATGTAGAAATTATTAAAGGAGATTTTACATCTCGTGACTTTGCCAATACTTTGCAAAAAGAAGGGCCTTTTAATCTCATTCTCTCTGATGCATCTCCTAATCTTACAGGTAATAAAACAGCTGATTTTCTTCAATCCCTTGAATTGATTGAAAATATCTTTGAGATTGCTTTAAGAGATTTATCCACCGGCGGACACTTTGTTGCTAAGTATTTTAGATCTGGTGATACCAAAGATTTATTAACTAAAGCTAAGAAAAATTTTGAGAAAGTAGCTTCATTTAAACCAGACTCCAGCCGAAAAGAATCTAGTGAAATATATTTAATCTGTTTAAAAAAAAGATTGTCAGTTGATTGACAAGTAAATACAAATCACTTATTAATCAACGATGGAACAGTCTAGTATACCAAAATCTCTCTCATTTGATGACGTCTTGATAAAGCCAGCGCGCTCTTCCGTTCTTCCTAATTCAGTAATTACGAATACTAAAATAACTAAAAATATTAGTTTAGATATTCCGTTAATTTCTTCAGCTATGGATACTGTAACAGAATATAAGCTTGCGATTGCATTGGCTCAGGCTGGAGGGATGGGGATATTACATAAAAATATGTCTATAGAAGATCAATCTCAAAATGTAAGGAAGGTTAAAAAATTTGAAACTGGAATGGTTATCGATCCAGTAACCATTTCTCCGGAAAAGAAACTTTCAGATGCATTAGAATTAATGAAATCACATGAAATATCTGGAGTTCCCGTTGTCGATAGCAACGATATTTTACTTGGGATACTTACCAATAGAGATGTTCGTTTTGCAAAAAATATGGAACAGAATATTCAAGAATTAATGACAAGTAAAAATCTTGTTACGGTAAAAGAAGGAATAAATTCAAGTGAAGCTGAAGATTTATTACATAAACATAGAATTGAAAAATTATTAGTCGTTGATGATGACGATAAGTGTATTGGATTGATAACAGTTAAGGATATTGAAAAAAGCCAATTAAATCCTAATTCATCCAAAGATAATAAAGGAAGATTGATTGTTGGTGCTGCAGTAGGAGTGGGTGATGAAGCAATTAAGAGAGCTGAGGCACTAATTGATGCTGGTGTTGATATATTAGTTGTTGATACTGCTCATGGGCATTCAGAAAAGGTAATTGAAGCAGTAAAACAGATTAAATCAATGTCCAACGTAGAAATGATTATAGGTAATGTTGCTACTCGTGAAGCTACAAAAGAACTTATTGATGTTGGAGCAGATTGTATAAAAGTAGGAATAGGACCAGGTTCTATTTGTACTACCCGAGTTGTTGCAGGAATTGGTGTACCTCAATTTTCAGCAGTATTAGAATGTGCTGAAGAGGCCAGTAAACATAATATCCCTATCATTGCAGATGGTGGGATTAAATTTTCTGGTGATATTGCTAAAGCTATCGGAGCAGGGGCCAATGCAGTGATGATCGGTTCTCTATTTGCTGGAACAGATGAATCTCCTGGAGAAGTTTATCTATTTAAGGGAAGAAGTTATAAATCTTATAGAGGAATGGGTTCTCTAGGTGCAATGTCTAGAGGTTCTGCTGATCGATATTTTCAAGAAGAAATAAAAGAGAGCAATAAACATGTTCCCGAAGGTATAGAAGGAAGAGTTCCATATAAGGGCTCTCTAACTCCAATTATTTATCAATTAGTAGGGGGGTTAAAAGCATCGATGGGGTACACTGGCTCAAAAGATATATCTGATTTTAAAAAGAACGTGAAATTTGTGCAAATAACAAGCGCAGGCTTAAAAGAAAGTCATGTTCATGATGTAGATATAACTAGAGAGTCCCCTAATTATCCTACTAATGTATAATAAATCGTGTATGAGACATGCAATTGCAATAACAGTTTATTTTTTTACGATTTCTTTTTCAATTGCCTCAACATCTTTCTATCAAGAAGCGCTTCAAAGCTTTGAAAGCGATGAATTTGAATTATCTATAAAGTATCTTGAAAAGAATATTGTTTTTAACCCTAAATCTTCAGAGTCTTATATTCTGCTTGGGAAATCTTATTCAGCTTTAGAAAATAGTGATAAAGCAGAAAAATATTTTAAAATTGCATATACTTTAATTCCTGAAAATATTGAACTAAATTTTCTGTTAGGTGAGGTATCTTATAACCTCGGCAATATTGAGGAATATGCAGAATATTTGTCAAACTTAGAAATTCTATGTCCAGGTAAATGTAATGAAATTGATAGATTAAAGCAATTATCAGTAGAGTAACTTTTCAATGATTTACATAGTCGATTTTGGTTCCCAGGTAACTCAATTAATAGCAAGAAGAGTAAGAGAGTCAGGTGTATATTGTGAGATAGTCTCAAGTAAATACTTATTAAATCTAGTTAAGAAAAACAATACACTCGGAATAATATTTTCTGGAGGTCCTGCTAGTGTTCATAAATCTAATACACCAAGCATAGACAAAAAAATTTATAAATTAGGCATACCAATATTAGGTATTTGTTATGGAATGCAACTTATGGTTCACCAGCTTGGTGGTAAAGTTCAAATGTCTAGAAAAAGGGAATTTGGAAAGACTGCAATAAAATCTAATTTTAAAAGTTCAATTCTCAAAGGGTTTAATAGGGGGAAAAAATCTTGTGACGTATGGATGAGTCACGGAGATAAAGTAATAACAATACCTGAAGGATTTAAAAGCATTGCCTCCAG
>CENF01098159.1_pt1 | contig 13324 bp, 13 predicted proteins | sample 361291 | NCBI WGS metagenome assembly CENF01 (sample SAMEA2619399, study PRJEB7988) | marine metagenome | isolation source: saline water (ENVO:00002010), including | reverse complement strand
AATCCATTGGTCGGAGGTTCGAGTCCTCCCGGGCCCACCATTTTAAGATTTCAGATGTTTACTATCTCCAGAATAGATTATTTTATAAAGTCCTTTTCACTATGCTATTCCTGAACCTTTATCAATCAAAAATTGGATCTAGAGACAGAAGTAACCTTTTATCGATTTCATGAGGAGATCTATGCACAACACCATTAAAGTTATTATTCCATGCACCACCCTTTAATAGAGACCAATGGCCAGTTTTAAACCTTTGTATTTCTGCATTATCTTTGACTGGTGTAGTATCATTTGTATCTGCGAAAATTTTCCAATTAACATCTTTATTAGCAATCCATTCCGTACCTCCACCACATAGAGTAATTAACAACCTGCAAGGTATTTTATCGACATGAAAGCGAGGACACATAGGCGATCTAAGCGTTGCAAGTCGCACTCCCACCTTATTACATCCCAATAGTTCGGCTAGCATTTCACTACTCGCACTAATTTGATTGATCAACATAGATCGTAGGGATGATTCGATTGACTTTGGAAGGGCGTAATCAATAGATTTTTTATCTTCTAATTCTAGAACCCATTGAAGTTTTAGATCCTGTCTAGATTTAATAAATTGACGGGATAAATATTCAATGTCATCAGAATTTGGCATATCAATACTAATTAGCTCTATGTCATCTAAATAAATTTCTGCAAAATCGCTCAACTGATTACTAGTAATAGACTTCATCATAATAAATACTCATCTATGCTTATTCCCATGCAGGGAAAGGGTCGTTTAAAGTTGCCCAGAATGATTTTCCTTTTAGTACTTCTTCTTCACTTAAAAGACATTCATCAAGTTTTAGAATCATTTCCTTTTGATCCAAGCCTTGACCAATAAAGACTAGCTCTTGTCGCATATCGCCAAAAGGTTCACACCATTGTTTGCGAATTGAAGCAAGATACACTTCATCTGTAGGCCAGTCTTTTTTAGGTACTGCCTTCCAAAACATGCCTCCAAAACCATAATGAGCAATTCCGCCTGCCTGACTCCATTGACCTGCAAACTCTGGACGGGTAGCTAGCCAGAAATAACCTTTAGATCTAATCAACTTACCAAATTTTTTTGTGCTATGAAGGAATTTAAAGAATCTATCTGGATGGAAAGGTTTTCGTGTCTCATAACTAAAACTACTTATGCCGTATTCTTCTGTTTCGGGTATATGTTCTCCACGCATCTCTTTGAGCCATCCAGGGGATTGTTGTGCTTGTTCAAAATCGAATAGACCAGTATTTAGAACTTCATTAATATTTATTTTTCCATTAGAAATCGGGATTATTTTTGCAGCGGTATTAAGAGTACGCAGAATTGCACTCAGATTTTCTACATCAGTTGTGCTGACTAAATCAGTTTTGCTTATTAAAATAAGATCTGCAAATTCAACCTGGTCAACTAACAGATCAGCAACACTTCGCTCATCATCTTCTCCTAGAGATTCTCCGGTATCTTGAAGGTAATTTGCCTCTTCATAGTCCTTTAAGAAGTTAACAGCATCAACAACAGTTACCATGGTGTCTAGATTTGCAACATCAGATAATGAAATGCCATTTTCATCCGAGAAAGTGAATGTCTCTGCTACTGGCAAAGGTTCTGATATTCCAGTTGATTCTATAACTAGATAATCAAAGCGTCCTTGTTGAGCAAGTTTAGTAACTTCTTCTAGAAGGTCTTCTCGAAGTGTGCAACAAATACATCCGTTAGACATCTCAATAAGTTTCTCCTCACTACGGTTCAAAGAGACCTCATTTTGAATAATTGCAGAATCAATATTAATTTCGCTCATATCATTAACTATCACAGCAACTTTTTTGTCTTCACGATTATTGAGGATATGACTCAAGATAGTTGTTTTGCCTGCACCTAAAAACCCGGATAGTACAGTCACAGGAAGCTTATTTGAAATCATGTTTTGCATTTTTCCTCCATTAATATAACTTCTTTTCAAAATAGCATAGTTGTCAACCCCCCCCAGTCTTACTTTAAAATATGACTAAAAATATGGTTTTATTTTGACAAATGCATTGCTCGAGATATTCTATATAGTACTTGGGCTCTCATAATCCATTGGTAGAAGGTTAGAGACCTTCCGAGCCCAAAAGATTCTTAATGTTTTATATATTCACAGCTATTCTATTAAGTATCGCCTTGGTGAGCGGACATGCTGCTATTGCACTTTTGTTAGGAATTTCTTTAACTTATATACCTAAGTTTCCTTCCAATTTTTTTACCAAGAGACTAGGTTCCAAACTTCTCCAGACAGGCATAGTTTTTTTGGGGGGAAGTATCAGTTTGCCAACCGTCATTGAATTGAATAGTGCTTATTTGCCCTGGATCTCTTTATTTGTTATCACTACTTTCTTAGCCGCCATCTTCTTAGGAAAGCTTCTAGCCGTTGAAAAGAAACAGGCTTATTTGCTCGCTTCAGGTACTGCTATATGTGGCGGAACTGCTATGGCTGCTGTGGCTCCTGCTATTAAAGCTAAGCCTGAAGATTTAACGACAACATTAAGTATAGTTTTCTTGTTTAATGCCGTTGCAGTAATAACTTTTCCTTTAATAGGTGAATGGTTGAATTTAGGCCAAGAGCAGTTTGGCATCTGGGCAGCACTTGCTATTCATGATACTGCTTCAGTTGTTGGAGCGGCCTCTGTAGTTGGATTTGATGCAGTGGAAGTGGCAGCGACACTGAAGTTAGCGCGAACATTATGGATAGTTCCTTTAGTCTTTTTGTCTGCTTGGTATTTCAAGTCAGAAAACCAAGGATCGGCATTCCCTATTTTTATCATCTTCTTTGTTCTGGCTGTAGGTTTAAATACAACCTTCAATCCGTCTGAAGAAGTTCAGCATTTTTTAAAAATGTTTAATAAAACATTTCTTTTAGCTGGTTTATTTTGCATAGGAACTCAAATTGATAAAGATTCTTTGAAGCGCATAACAATTAAACCTCTACTCCTCGCACTAGGAATCTGGTGCACTGTTATTCCTGTTTCTTTGTGGGCAGTAATGTCTATATAGAGATTATGACTTTAAACAGTTTTAAAGACCAATACTCAGTTTTTGTTCAAGGAGCAAGCAAAGGTATAGGTTTAGCTTTCGTAAGAAAATACCTTGAAGATAAGAAAATAAAAAAAGTTATTGCGAGCTCAAGGCAGCTGGAAGGCTCTGCCCTTGCTGAACTAATTAACCAATACCCTGACAAGCTTGAGATTTATGCTTTAGATCTAGAGAGTCAATCCAGCATTGATGATTGTGCAGAACAGATAATAAATTCAAACAGCAGTCTTGAGCTTATATTGAACGTTGCAGGGTTTCTTCACAACAATTCTATAAAACCAGAGAAGAGGATTAGCGATTTAAATTTAGCAAATTTAAGCAAAACCTTCTCTATAAATACTTTTGGTCCAGTATTACTTACAAGCAAGTTGTTGCCTCTTTTAAAAGGAAGTCCGCATTCCGTAATCGCTAACCTTTCAGCCAAAGTAGGAAGTATTGAAGATAATAAAAGAGGAGGCTGGCACAGTTATCGTGCTTCTAAGGCTGCCCAAAATATGCTGACAAAAAATCTTGCTATAGAACTGTCAATGAATAATAAATTTAGCACATTGTGTGTTTCTCTCCATCCTGGTACCGTTGATACTGATCTAAGTAAGCCGTTTTCAAGAAATATAAATAAAGATAATTTATTCACTCCTGAAGAATGTGTTGAGAATTTAATAAAGGTTATAAATAATTTAAAGGAAGCAGACAATGGTAGCTTCTTTGATTGGTCGGGCAAAAAAATTCCTTGGTAGATATCAAGAGGCTACAAGTTTGTTTATTATGATTAAAAAATAGAGAGTAAGGAAACATTATGGATAGAGAATTTGATTACGTGATAGTTGGTGCAGGAAGCGCGGGGTGCGTTCTGGCTAACAAGTTATCGGAAGATGATGAAAATACTGTTCTTCTTATTGAAGCGGGGGGTAAAGATTCAAACCTTTTTATTCACATGCCTTCCGGCTATTCACAAATAGTACCTCAAGCTAATAAGCAAAATTTTGGTTTTGAAACTGAACCGGAAGAAACAACATCCAGAAGAAAAATGTATTGGCCAAGAGGCAGAGGTTGGGGTGGTTCATCTTCAATAAATGCGATGGTTTATATAAGAGGACATGCTTCGGATTATGATCAGTGGCGACAATTAGGAAATCCAGGATGGTCTTATGATGATGTTTTGCCTTATTTTAAAAGGGCAGAAAATTTTCAAGGTGAAGGTGATTCTGATTATCATGGGTTTGAAGGACCGCTGTCTGTTAAGAAATCAGACAGAACGGATGACCTATTACTTGATAAATTTATTGAAGCCGGACAACAAGCTGGATTTCCATTAACTCCAGATTTTAATGGCAAACAACAGGAAGGTTTTTCTCGTTACGAACACACTATTAAGGGCTCTAAGCGTTGCAGTTCAGCGAGAGCATACCTGCATCCAGTTTTAAAAAGAAAAAATTTATTCACAGAAACAAATGTAACAGTAGATAAGGTTATTTTTGAGGGTAAAAACGCGGTTGGTGTCCAATACATAATCAAAGGAAAGAAGATTATTTGCAAGGCAAAAAAAGAAGTTATTTTATCTGCAGGAGCAGTAAACTCTCCTCAAATTCTCATGCGAAGTGGTGTTGGAGATGCTAAAGATATTTTACCTCATGGAATTCAAATGAATCATGAATTAAAAGGAGTAGGAAAGAATCTACAAGATCATATAGGCGTAGTGAGTCAATTTGCTTCGACTAAACCAGTAACTTTGCACAGATCAGCCACAATGTTGAGAACTGCGTTGGCAGGAATTCAATATTTATTATTAGGCACCGGAGATGCGGCGAATCCTCCGACAGCTGGAGGAGCATTTATCAAGTCTCATCCGGACAAAGATATTCCAGATATGCAAATACATTATGTTTCTATAGCGGTCCCTGATGTTCATGGAAGGGCAGATATACCAACAGAGCATGGATTTTCTTCTATAGTTTATGCGTGCAGACCACAAAGCAGAGGGCATTTAACTTTAAAAAGTTCCAATGCAGAGGATGCACCTCTCATGTTTCCTAATTACCTGTCTGAAGAACAAGATTTAATTGATACGCGAAATGGTTTTCGTGAGACTCGAAGGGTATTTATGCAAAAAGCTTTTGACGAGTATAGGGGCGATCAACTCAAACCGGGGTTGGACGTTAACGTAGACGATGATCAAGAGTTGGATCAATGGATAAGAGAAACTGGTGAAACCTTATATCACCCAATAGGAACTTGTAAGATGGGTTCTGATAACATGTCAGTCACTAATGAACACGGACAAGTGCATGGCCTAAGTGGTTTACGGGTTGTTGACGCTTCATTGATGCCAACTTTGATAGGGGGTAATACTAATGCCCCTACTATTATGATTGCTGAAAAGATTTCTGATCATATAAGAGGAAAAAGTTTCTTATAGTTGAATCTATAGTTGTTAAAGATTAAAACTTTCTTTTTTGTTCACTGCATTTTCCTTTAGCAAGAATTTCTATTTTAGGATCTTTGCCTCTTTTACCATCTTTTCTTTTTAACCAAATATCTCCTTTAATCTTAGACTTCCCAGTAAACCAATTTATTTCATTGGTTAATTGATAAACATCTATTGTGTATTCAGCATCGGTTGGATGGGTCTCACCATTACTCATGGAATGAGTGACTTTCAGTCCTGTAGGAGTCTTTTCTTTACTCCAATCAGTCTGAGTTACCCATACCGGAGAAGGTTCTACAACATAATCTAGTTTTAATAAATCATCAGAACTAGTGTCTATGATCCAATATTGTGTAACTTCAATTTTATTTTTATCCCAAGCATCCTTATTTATACTATCTTTCGCCCTGTTTAAGAAAAAAATTGATTGAGTTGTATTCACAGCAACATTTTTAGCTATTTCCACAGCCTCATTGAAGTAATTTCTTCTAAAATCTTCGTAAGTTATTGAGTAATCACCTTCGAGTTCACATAAAACTTTCTTTGGCTCAGATGAGATTTGAGTTGAAGTAATTAAAATAAAAAAGAAGAGAGTTACATTCTTAGTCATGAAGAATTTATAAATTAATTTTTAGCCTTTTTCGTAGCTCTTTTGACAGTATACCGTTTAGTTAAATCTTTTTTACTTGAGTCTTTAGAGAGTTCCCTGACCCTTTCATAATTCCCTTCATCATAAGCTATTCTAAATTGATTAATTGCACCCCATTTATCGCCAATTCTTCCGCTAGCTCCCAAACCAAAGCCTTCAATAGTACTTCCATAGGTTAAAGCTTGAAGGCCAATTCGGTGAAGTAATTTCGGAGATGCATTTTTAAGTATTTCAGGAGCTACTGAAAGAATCCAATTTTCTTGAGTTCTCATCCATGGTTTTACATTACTCATTGTTGCGACAAACCTAGATTTATCAGATTTATTTACAGCCGTTCCATGAAGCAACCTTCCATCAAATAGCATGATCGATCCTGCCTCTGCCTCTAAATTAATAGCAGGAGGAAGTTTCCCAATTTGCCCATTACTCCCAGCTTTTATCATTATTTTGTGACTACCTGGAATGACCAGAGTTCCTCCATTTTCTTCATTTATATCTTGTGGAATATACATAGTATTCACTAGGGCAGGAGCTTCTTGAGTCATCCACGGAGATAAAGGTCCTTGGTCCATATGCAATCCTTGTGGATATCCCCCAGGGTCAGCTCCGTTAGCAAGGAAACTATGGCAAATCCAACCTTTTCCAAGAGATTCATTTAAGAGTTGCTCAATCAAGGGGCCGGCCTGAACAGCTTCAGGGTTTTGTTCAATACACTGTGCAAACACTTCACCCTTATTAATCAAGGTATTAACGTATTGACCAGAAGGCGTTAGATTTTCAACTTTAGCTAAACGTTCACCTTCGGCTTGCTCTAATAAACGGTTTAAAAAATTATTTGTTTGTTCTTTAGACATAGCATCTTCTATTAACGCAAATCCCCACTCCAGGAAGTCTTTCCTTATCTGATTAATGTCTTTTGAAGGTTTTGGGAGATCAAATTCTTTCCAATAATCATGCTTTCTAGCAACGGTGGTATTCCAATAATGATCCCCTCCCCAATCCAAAGGTTTTTTTAAATCTGGCGGTATCATCCAAGGGTTGTTCTTAAAGATAGATTGGTAGGGCTCTTTAGAGTGTAAGAAATCATAAAACAGTCCATTCTCTTTTGTAGAGTTTTCGTCAACATGCTCCTTGGTAAATTCTTTAATCTTTTGCATAAAACCTCCAATCCAATCAATACTATAGGTTAATTTATTGTAATTTTTCAATTTATAATTTGTAATCCAAGATATTGATCTCTAAAGATGTTATAAATAGATGATAATTAATTTTTAGAAAGGAGTTTCTTATGAAAGCTTTAATTTTACTAATGTTGGTCTCCATATTTTCATTGAGCAGCTTTGCTTTGGGAGACCCAGCGCCCATGAACGATAAGGAATTTAATCAGACCCTTAAAGATATATCTAATTGGGGGAGGTGGGGCGATGATGATCAGCTAGGAACTCTCAATACCATAACACCTAGAAAAAAAATAAAGGCTTCCAGGCTGGTTAAGAAAGGAATATCTGTTTCCTTAGAGCTAGAACTCAACAAGATCCAAGATATGGTTAATCAAAAACCTTTTGAGCATGAAGTCTTTGTGTTTGGAGGAGAAGAATCATTTGAAGGTATGGAAATGGGTTCAACACAAGCAGCCGGAGATGTATTCAAAATAGATTACCATGGGTTCGGACATTCACATTTAGACGGAATTAACCACTTTGCTGTGAATGGAAAGATGTACAACGGGTTTCCTTTTGATCCAAATATCCCTAATGGTTTTAGTAATTTAGGAATAGAGAATATTGGTAAGGAAGGAATCTTCACCAGAGGAGTTTTAATGGATTTCCCTAAATTCTTAGGAAAAGATTATCTCAAGGCAGGCCAGGCACTAACCGTCGAAGACCTAGAAGCTTGGGAAAAAGCATCCAGGGTTAAAGTTACTTCAGGAGACGTATTGCTCATTAGGACAGGCCGTTGGAAGCAAGTTGAAATAGATGGGTTGTGGAACTTTATTGAAGAGGCTGCTGGTCTGCATGCTTCAGTAGCAACTTGGTTGAAAGAGAGAGATGTAGCAGCAATAGGATGTGACGGGGTATCGGATGTCATGCCTTCAGGTGTAGAAGGCAAGCTTAACCCTCTTCATGAATTGGTTTTAGTTGGACTGGGCATGCCAATCTTTGATAATTTAGATTTAGAAGAATTGGCTCGTGTTGCCACAGAAGAAAAAAGGAACACTTTTCTTTTTGTAGCAGCTCCCATGAGGGTTAAAGGAGCAACAGGAAGTCCCCTAAACCCTATAGCGGTTTTTTAGAAGCGGTTATTTTCTTTATAAAAGCGACTTCTTCATCATCATAAGGGGATCCGTTTACCCTAAGAATATCGTGGAACCAAACTTCGGGCTCAGGAATGTTGTCATCTGCTTGAAGAAAATCTCCGTTTTCTTTTTTCTTATGTAGGTCCAATATGGTTGCCCATCCAAAATGAGTTTGGCTCTTGCCAGCAACTAACCCCCAGTTATAACAACCAACATTATAATCTTTGAAAATAGGCAAACTAAATTGGAATGTAGTACCAAATTCTCTTGCCATGTACTCTGTGCACAATAGAGGCCTTCCTATTTTCTTTAGCTTAACTATGGTCTCCTCAAGTTTGCCTGATTCGTAGGTATGAAATGTTATGACGTCTGAATTCTTAGCATTCAGTTCAATAATTTCTTCTCCAACAGACCCATCCATGCAGGATGTTAACGGTTGAGAAGGTCTTATAGATTGAGCCCATTCCCAAGTTAGCTTAAGAAGTCTTAAAGACTTTTCTCCCACTCCAAACTGACCGGGTTCATTATACAAATCCCACATTAGAATCCTATCATCTGTTTTATATTTTTCTAAAATCCCTTTTACAAAAGTTTCGAGTCTTATTAATTCTGATTGTTTGATTGTTTCGTCGTGAATTGCATGGACGAGTTCCATTCCCGGGCTTTGCTTCCAGCCAGAGTTGTGTACCCCAGCAACTGGCAATGGTTGCCGCCCTTTCTTTGGATAAGGCCTGTGACAGTCATCGAATAAAACTAAGATGGGCTTGATGGAGTGCAAGGAACAGATATTTAGAAAAGTATCTAATTTATTAGAAAAATTTGTAGGATCGTCCCACAGAAGGTCATGCAAATAAACTCTTAAGCTATTGAAACCAAGGTCTTTTGCCCAGCTTATTTCTTTGTTTATTAGATCAGTATCAAAAGTTTCATCTTGAAACATTTCGAGCTGATTGATGGCTGAGCTCGGTAAGAAGTTACACCCAACCAACCACGGTTGCTTATCGTACCAAGCATTAGCCTTGTCTTTAGTCCATTGCGTCATTTGCAATAGAGTATCAGAAAATTTAGATTTGTATAAAGTAAGGTCATCAGTCTATGATTTTCCATGATAATTTAAATAACTATGAATAAAATAATCGTATCTTCTCTTCTTTCCTTATTTACTGTTTTCCATGGCAATCTCTACTCAGGAGTAGATTTTGAACCTTTTACAGGTGAAAAGAAATTAATGCATCAAGAATTAGAACGTTCTTATTTTTTGCACGTGCCTGAAGGGCTAAAAGCAAACGCACCATTGATGGTGGTAATTCATGGTTATACCGGTTCGGCTAAAGGCATTATGGATTACTCAAAAATGAACAACTTAGCAGATGAGAATGGTTTCGTGATTGTTTATCCTCAGGGGACGATTGATACACGCAAAAATACTTTTTTTAATGTAGGTTATGATTTCCATTCGGAATCAACAGTTGATGACGTTGATTTCATTCGAGCTCTGGTGACACAGCTTCAAATTACTTACAGAACCAGTTCAGAAAAGACCTTTGCTACTGGTATGTCTAATGGTGGAGATATGAGTTTCCTTTTAGCATGCACTTCTTCAGATTTATTTAGAGCAGTTGCTCCTATTGCTGGAGTGATGATGAAAGAGACCCTTGAATCTTGTAACCCGTTAAGGCCTATTCCAATTTTTGAGATACACGGAACAGAAGATAAAGTATCACTCTTTGAAGGCGACATGAAGAATGAGGGGGGGTGGGGAGCGTATTATGATTTGCCTTCAACGATTTCCTTCTGGGTAAACCAACACAAATTAACGAAAATTAATTCCAACCAGTTAGAAGATAAAGATACGCAAGATGGAAGCGTTATTACTTTTGATCGTCACTTTTCTGAGGGTAATTCTAACGAAGTTTGGTTTTATAAAGTTGAAGGTGGGACCCATACGTGGCCGGGTTGGGAAATGGATCTGAAGTGGTGGAAGAATCCTCTAGCTTGGTATTATGTAAATTATGAAATGAAGGGAAACAATGACATCGATACCAGCAAAGAAGTCTGGTCTTTTTTTAGCAGGTACGCGTCTGAAAAATAATAAAGTTTTATTCTTCCTCTTTTAAGCATTTGGTCATGCCTTTAACAAATATCCCACTTCTAGCTATTTCACATTGCTCTCGTATTCTGAAAGGCTGAAGGTATTGAAACCAGCCGCAATCAATACAGGGCTTTACGTATAAATAATACCCTTTTGCAGATAATTGCCCAGAAGTTGTAAGAAGAAATAAGAATATTAAGGGGATGATTTTTTTTATTAAGAACATTACTTTTTTTTTGGCTTTAATTCTTTTATACGTTTAGGTTCTATATCAATCATATGATCCATGGAACTTTCAATTCTGCCGTAAGCGTTCCAAACTTTAAAACCGAGTCTGGATTTTAGTTTTTCTGAGCAAGATTCCCATAAATCCCTGTCCAAACCTAATGTCTGATTTTCTTGTTGACGAAATTGAGGAGAACAAAAAGTGGTTAAAACACCCAGCCTATCTGAGTTACCAGTATTTGCCCCTGTGCCGTGCCACAATCTCCCATCAAAAACCATTAATGTCCCGGCTTTAGCTTCTGCATTTAATATGGGATAGACAGTTTGATCTTGCTGATCGGGGTGTGCACCTGATAAATGTGAACCAGCCACCAATTCAGTGGCTCCATTACTTTTTGAAAAGTCAGTCAACATCCACATACAATTGGCTACAACCGGTGGAGAAATTCCTAAGGTTTCATCCGGTTCTATAAAAGAAGAAGCTGCCGATCTTTTTATTTCTGATGGTCGAAGATAATCTTCTTGAGGTTTTATAGGTTGAGGCATCCACCATTGATCAGTGTGAAGTCCCATCCTGACACCTCCAGGCTTGGCTATATTCGCTGAATGCGTTGAAAGAATAAATTCTTTCCCAAGAATATGACCAACCAATTCATCTACTAAGGGATGAACAACCATATCTCTAAAGCACTGACCTTTGTTGGCTAACATCCATAATCTTTGATTTACTCCGCCATTTTTCTCACTGAATGACGACTGATCAATTCTGTCATCTTTCATTTTTATTTCTTGGTCAGGACCTCCGTCTCTAAAAGATAAACCCATCTCTTCTTCTGCAGCAGCTTGTTCAAGTAGCCTATTTTTTGATTCTGTAAAGAAGTCACCGGTTATGGCGTCTTTTATAAGACAAAACCCAAATTTTCTTAAGTCTCTTTTTGCTTGTTCGGTATCCGCTGTGGAATCCGGCCCGTAATCTAAAATCATTATTTAATGATGTTATCATAGAAAATACTTAGATTTAGACAAAGTGAAAGATATGAATAAAACTGATTTGAAAGATCTTACTTACTTAGAATACCCTCCTTTAACTGATGATCTAGAGCTCGCCAAGTCTCATTTGGATGACTATGGAGTCGCCATTATTAAAAATGTTTTGTCTTCAGAAAGCGTTAAAGAAATTAAAGAAAGATTGGAGGAGCAATTTTACGGTGAAGAAAAATATAACGTAGGATCAAAATCTAGAGGTGATGAAGGGTTTGGACAAGAGGTAAAAGAAGAAGAGAAAGTCAGCAGATTGGTTTGGAATTTAATTAACAAAGGTGACTGTTTCTTGCAATTCATAGACCATCCGAAGATTCTTCCACTAATCCAGCATGCTATCGGCGAAAAAGTTATCTTGTGTTCAATGGGCGCCCACATGAATGGCAGTAATAATCAAAGAATGCCTCTTCATCAAGATCAATGGCCGCTCGTTCCGCACCCAATGGACTTTAATTTCATGGCCAATTCCATGGTTCTAATTTCAGACAATTCACCTGAGAATGGCGGCACAAGATTAATTCCTGGTTCTCATAAATGGCCATTAATAGATTACAAAAGTGCTAACTCTGACGAAGTCCAAAATAACGTTCGATCCATAACTGCTCCTGCCGGTAGCGCAATTATTTGGTCAGGTAGAGTCTGGCATGGAAATGGACTCAATAGGTCAGGGGAGATTAGAAGTAATATTTCCACTGCTTACTTTCAACCCTGGGTAAGACCACAAGAAAATCATACCTATAGCGTGAGAAAAGAAGTTTTGGAAAAACTAACAGACAAGCAAAAGCATATTTTAGGATTCTCTCCTTTTGGAACTTTGGGAGGTCATGACGGCTCCAGCGTTTCACCGGCAGAATTTGACAGGGACAGAGAATCCATAGGAGTTTTAAAGCCCTGATCAGCTTATCTTTTCCTAAGATCAACGAAACATGATGAACGATACTTCTAATCCATTAGAACTCCCTGATCCTATTTGGACTGATGCTCTAACGATCTGTGAAGACCTTAGAGCCGGTAAAGTCTCTGCTGAAGATTTGATGACAAATATCTATCAAAGAATTAACCAAATTAATCCTAAAGTAAATGCAATCGTTAATCTCTTGCCTGAAAAAGAGGCCATAGAATTAGCTAGGCATGCTGATAGCGTTCCTTTGTCTAAAAGAGGGATACTGCATGGATTACCCATGGCAATGAAAGATTCAGTAGCCATTAAAGGGTTTGCAACTACCCTAGGATTTCAGCCGTTTGCAGAAAGGATTGAAACTCAGGATAGCCCTTTTGCTGAGAGAATGCGTAAGGCGGGAGTTATATTTATAGGGCACACGAACATGCCAGAATTTGGTTTGGGCTCCAATACTTTTAACTCTGTGTTTGGAGCTACGCACAATCCTTATGACTTAAATAAGACGGCTGGTGGAAGCAGCGGTGGTGCAGCAGTAGCCTTAGCAACTGATATGTTGCCTCTTGCAGATGGAAGCGACATGGGAGGTTCGCTTCGTAAT
>CENF01419535.1_pt1 | contig 13423 bp, 15 predicted proteins | sample 361291 | NCBI WGS metagenome assembly CENF01 (sample SAMEA2619399, study PRJEB7988) | marine metagenome | isolation source: saline water (ENVO:00002010), including | reverse complement strand
ATTATTAATACTGAAATTAAAAGGTTATTAAATAATAAGATTTACAAAAAAATTGTTACTGAAGTAACTAAATTTGAAGTATTCTACATCGCAGAGGATTATCATCAAGATTATAAAGTAAATAACCCTAATAACCCCTATATATGGAACGTTTCGGTACCAAGAATAAATGATTTTAAAAAAAAGTTTCCAGAATTACTTAAGTAATTTTCCTGCTAATCGATTAAATATTGCAATATAAAAGAAATAAGAAACTGATATTCCAATTAATGAACCTATAATTATATCAGATGGGTAATGTACACCTAGATAAACTCTACTATATGCTACAACTGCAGCCCAAAGAAATAATAAAAAATATTCTTTTTTTCTATTCATAAACAAAATGAATATTGTGGCAATAACAAAAGAATTTGATGCATGTGCTGAAAAAAAACTATACAAGCCTCCACAATCTTCTTTTACAACACGTATAATGTTTTGAATTTGATCATCATGACATGGCCTAAGTCTTTGAATTGAGTTTTTAAATAAATTAGATAATTGATCACTAATGAATATTAGAAAAACAATCGATAACATATAAATAGAATATACTTTATATAGTTTTTGTTTTTGGTAACTGTATCTTAAACTACGAAAGAGCAAAAAAAGTAACAATAAATAAAGAGGAATATGTGTAAACTTGTTAGTTAAAATTAACCACAAATTATCAAATTTTTCAGAACCTAAAGAGTTTAGAAATATTAATAAATTTCTATCTAATTCTAATACCAATTCCATATTATCTTAATCCGTACTTATCAAAAAGATAAACTAAGGAAGCAATAGCTCCTGAACCCATTTCTAATTCTCTTTTATTGATAGCATTAAAGGTGTCAATTTCAGTATGATGATAATCAAAATATCTTTGTGAGTTAGGTCTAAGTCCAGCTAAAATATTATTATCTGTCTTTAAATTAGCTATATCTGCCCCACTACCGCCTTTAATAAAAACATTAATGAAATATGGCGCAAAATATTTTTTCCATTCTAAAAGCTTAATAAAATCCTCATTATTTGTTGTAAAGGAAAACCCAAGGGGTCTAAAACCTCCTGCATCAGATTCAATAGCAAAAATATGGTTTAACTTTTCTCTATCAGAAACTTCTTTATATTTAAGTGAACCTCTTAAACCATTTTCTTCATTTATAAATAATACTACTCTTAAAGTTCTTTTAGGTTTATAATTAATTTTATTAAAAATATTTAGAAGATCCATAGAATGAACAACGCCTGCACCATCATCGTGGCTTCCATCACCTAAATCCCAAGAATCTAAATGTCCACCTACTAAAATAATTTCATCTGGAAATTCAGACCCCTTTTTTTCTGCTATAACATTATATGACTGAACATCTGGTAGTTGTTTGCATTGTTGTCTAAAAAGAAATTTAAGATCAGGTTTTATTTTTAAAAGACTACTTAATTTATCAGCACCATTAGTACTAATAGCAGCGCCTGGAATCCTTTTGCTAACGGGAAGATCACCGTAGGTTAACCCTCCAGTATGTGGATAATCATCAGACCTTAAAGTCATTGATCTAACAATTACACCAATAGCACCATATTTAGACGCTTCCATTGCTCCTAATGCACGTTGATCAACTGCTCTACCGTAAGCAGTGAAAGTGGTTATAAATTCAGGTTCCATGGGTCTATTGAAAAAAACAATTTTACCATCAATCTTATCCTTGCCCAATTCTTGAAGTTCTTTAAGACTAAAAACTTCTATAACGTTGGCCTTTAAACCAACAGAAGGTGTTGCTACTGAACCTCCCAATGCAGCTATAGGAACATTAAAAGTAATCCCAGGCTCTGTTTCTATTAAAGCAAATTCTTTAGGTCCCCTAACCCATCTTGGAACCATAACAGGCTGAAGCCAAACTTTATCAAATCCAAGTTGATCTAATTCTGATTTAGTATATTCAATTGCTCTTTGAGCTTCAAGAGAGCCAGAAAGTCTTCCGCCAATTTGATTTGATAAATAATCTAACCATTCATAAGCCTTGCTTTTAGTTAGAGATGTGTCAAAAATACTTTTAATCAAAACATCATCTTGAGCGCTCAATGAATTAAAAAATATAAAAAAAACGAATACTAACTTTTTCATTACTTTTTTCCAGAGAATTTGGCAACTTCCTTATCAGATATTTGATCATTATCAGAGAGTATAAATAATCTTTCAACTACATTTCTTAGTTCTCTAACATTACCTTTCCAATCGTATGATTTCATTTTTTTCATACCAGTTTCATCAACAAATATTCTTTTATTTTCATACTGGTTTGATAATAAAGAAATGAAATGTTCTATTAAAATTGGAATATCATCTTTTCTGTCATTTAAAGGAGGAACATTTAATTCAATTACAGAAATTCTATGATATAAATCTTCTCTAAATTTATTTTCAGAAATCAATTCAGAAATATTTTTGTTTGTAGCCGCAATAACTCTGGTATCAACATAAATATCTTTTTCACTACCAACTTTTTGTATTTTATTTTCTTGGATAGCTCTAAGAACTTTTGATTGAGCTGACATACTCATATCACCAATTTCGTCAAGAAAAATAGTACCATTATTAGCAGCTTCAAATTTTCCGGTTCTATCTTTATGTGCAGAAGTAAACGAACCTTTTATATGACCAAACAATTCACTTTCAATTAATTCAGATGGAATAGCCGCACAATTAACCTCAATAAACGGACCATCACTTCTAAAACTATTTGAATGGATTTGTCTAGCAACAAGTTCCTTACCAGATCCATTAGGGCCTAAAATTAAAACCTTGGCATTTGTAGGTGAAATTTTTTCAATTAAATTCTTAACATTAATAATCTTTTTAGAATCACCAATAATTTCATATTTACTAGCAGTCTTTTTAGTTTTAATATTTGATTTCTTAGAAGTTGTATTTTTTAGTGCGCTTCTAACTGAGGTCAATAAGTTGTTTAAATCTGGTGGTTTTTCAATATAATCAAAAGCGCCAAGTCTCATAGCTTTAACAGCAGTTTTTAAATCTCCATGACCTGAAATCATGATAATAGGAATTGTACTATCATAGCCAATAACAAACTCAAGTACATCAATACCATCTTTCTTTGGCATTTTAATATCACATAGAATTAAATCATAATGTTGGGATTTTATCAAAGAAATGGCTTCTTGTCCATTAGCAGCTTCATCAAGTTTATATTTAGAATTCTCTTCGGATAATACTTTTTTAAGGACTCTTCTTATCGCATCCTCATCCTCAACAATTAAAATTTTAGACATACCTTAATATACAAATTATGAAAACATATCTTTTACTTTTTCAAAAAAAGACTTGTCGTTTTTATCTGGGGATGGTTTGAAATGTTCATCGTTTTTCATTTGCTCAAAAAAAGATTTCTGTTCTTTACTCAAGGTTTTTGGAGTCCACACATTAACATGAACTAACAAATCCCCAGTTCCATAGCCATTAACCGATTTTAAACCTTTTCCTCTGAGTCTAAGAATTTTTCCAGATTGAATACCAGCTTCTAATTTTATCCTAACTTTTCCAGTAACAGTATCAATTTCTTTGGATATTCCTAAAACTGCATCAGAAATACTGATGTATAAGTCGTAATGTAGATTATTACCCTCTCTTTTTAAATTGTCATCTTCCAACTCATTTATTAAGATCAATAAATCACCAGGAACACCATCTGTGATTGGTTCATTACCTTTTCCAGAAACTCTTAACTGCATACCATCTTCAACTCCAGCAGGCATTTTAACTTCAACCATTTCTTCCTTTAAAACCTGACCGTTAGAATCAGAACCTGGTGGTTTATTAGAAACAATTTTACCAGTTCCAGAACAATTATTACATGTTGTTGTGGATTGCATTCTTCCAAGAATAGTATTTGTAATTTGAGTCATTTGACCACTACCATTACAAACTCTACATGTTGAATATTCTAAACCATCAGCCTGAACTTTTCTTTTAACTTTTATTTTTTTATTTACACCTTCGGCAATTTCCTTTATTGTTAAAGAAACTTTAATTCTGAGATTTGTACCCTTTGATCTTCTCGATGAAGAACCGCCAAATCCTCCAAATCCTCCAAATGCACTTCCAAATATATCTCCAAACTGACTAAAAATATCTTCCATGTTCATTCCGCCTGAACCAAAACCTCCATTACCTTGAAAAGCAGCATGTCCAAATTGATCATATTTAGCTCTTTTATCTTTATTTCCTAGAACTTCATATGCTTCAGCAGCCTGTTTAAATTTTTCTTCAGCTTTTACATCACCAGGATTTTTATCAGGATGATACTTTATTGCAGATTTTCTGTATGCTTTTTTTATTTCACTTTCAGAAGCACTTTTATTTACACCCAATATTTCGTAATAATCCTCTTTCATTAGTTAGCAACTACAACTTTAGGATATCTTAATATTTTATCACCAAGCATATAACCCTTTTCAATTACATCGACTATCTTTCCTTTATTCTTTGATTTATCAGCTTTTATTTGGGTAATAGCTTCATGAGACTCTGCATCAAATTTATCACCCTTATTAACCTCCATTTGAGTTAAACCCTTGGATTTTAAAATTTCATTAAACTTTGAGTAAATGAGTTCAAAACCCTGAACTAAATCATCATTTTCGGTTTTTTTAAATTCAAGTAAAGCCCTATCCATATCATCAGATATAGGTAAAAGTGCTGTCATCAATTCTTGAGAAGCAGTTTTAAACAAGTCTAGTCTTTCTTTGGATGTTCTTTTTCTATAATTTTCAAATTCAGCAAATAATCTTAGAAATTTATCTTTTTCATCACTTACTTGATTATTAAGATCACTTATTTGATCTTTTAATGTTGGTTTCTTTTTTGATTTTTTTTCTGCCATTGTATAATATTAATTGTATAGACTCAAATTATCTGCCAAAATTATAATATGTCATAATGTCATGATTTTTTTTAGATTTTCAAATTTAAATACAAAACCATTTTCTAAAAGTTTTTTTGGGTATACTTTTTTATTATTTAAAATAATTTCTCTGTAAAAATCAGAGATTCCTAAAATTTTAAAAGGAATGATCGCTAAGTAACTTGGAGTTGAAAAAGAAATTAAAGGTTTTTTATTTAAAGAGCTAACTTTTAATTGTAATTCAGAATTCAAAGATGGATTTGGAGACACTAAGTTAAATACACCATCTAATTTTTTTTTGATTATAAAATTAATAGCGCTTATCAAATCTTCCATGTGAATCCAAGATTGCCATTGAAAGCCTTTATCAATCATTGGGTTAATCTTCAAATTATTAATTAAAATTAATTTCTCAAGAAAACCACTCTCTTTTGATAAAACAATTCCAATTCTAAGTTTTGAAATTAGAATTTTTGAGTTTGATAATTTATCAATTTCATCTTCCCATTTCTTAACAACATTACCTAAAAAAGACTTACAATTTTTGATAGAAGTTTCATCTTGAATTTGAAGGTTATTATTCTCGTAAATTCCTGTAGCAGATGCGGAAACAATATGTTCTAATTTATCATTATTCTTAATTAATTTATCAAGAGTCTTTATTGAGTTTATTCTAGAACTAAGAATTTCTTTTTTATTTTTTTTTGACCAAAAAGAAAAAACATTTTTTCCTGATAAATTAACAATTACATTAACACCTTTAATACTTTCATAATCAACCTCAAATTTTGTAGGATTCCAATGGAAATACTTTAATTTTTGAGAATTCTTTTTTGAATTTAAATTTCTAGTTAAAACATTTACATAAACACCATTGTCGATGAAAAACTTACACAATTTTTTACCTATAAACCCTGTTCCACCTGCTACTAGTATTTTCATTTTTAATTTTCTTCAATATTTCTTCAAAGTTAATTTGTAATTTTACTTTAATCAAATTAATAATGAATATTACTTTAACTAAAAATTCTAGAATTTCAAATGTAGATTTTTCAAATCTTCAATTTGGTCAGATTTTTAGCGATCATATGTTTGTATGTGATTATTTCGATGGAGAATGGTCAAATGAAAGAATTCTTCCATATTCCGATATAAAAGTAAGTCCATCTTCGAGGGTTTTTCATTACGGTCAAGCAATTTTTGAAGGAATGAAAGCTTACAAAGATGACAAAGATGTTATTTGGCTTTTTAGACCTGATGAAAATTTTAAAAGATTTAACATTTCATCTAAAAGGTTAGCAATTCCAGAAATTCCTGAGAAAATTTTTTTTAACGGCCTTAACGAACTATTAAAAATTGATAGAGACTGGATTAAAAAAGGAGTTGGAAATTCATTATATGTTCGTCCTTTTGTTTTTGCTTCTGAACCTTCAATAAATGCTACTGAAGCAAATGCATATAAGTTTATGATTATATGTACTCCTGCAAAATCTTATTATGAAAATCAAGAAATTTGGGTAAAAATTGAAGAGAAATTTAGTCGTGCTGCAAAAGGTGGCGTTGGATATGCAAAAGCTTCAGGAAATTATGCTGCTCAGTTCTATCCCACTCAAATTGCAAAAAATGAAGGATTTCAGCAAATAATATGGACTGATTCTAATAATCATAACCGTGTTGAAGAAGCTGGTACAATGAATCTTTTTTTTAAAATCAATGACACTTTAATAACTTCTCCAACTAGTGATAGTATATTAGACGGTATTACAAGGAAAAGTATTATTGAAATAGCTAAATCTTTAAAAATTAATATTGAAGAGAGAGACATCACTGTTGAGGAATTAATATCGGCTCATAAGTCTGGATCATTGAAGGAAATTTTCGGAACAGGTACAGCTGTAACAGTACTTCCAATTAACGGATTTGGTTACAGGGGCAATAGATTTTCAATTATTTCTAATGAAGAAAAAACCTCTGATCTATTAAAAATTAAGCTTAATAATATTCAATATGCTAGAACCAAAGACTTTAGTCATTGGCAATATAAAATCACCTAAAAAAACTTACTAAAATTAGGTTTAAAATAATTTGGACCTTTCATAACTTTACCATCTTCTCGGTAAATAGGATTTCCATCCAGACCAAGTTTGCTCATATTACTTTTTTGAATTTCATCAAAAATATCTTCAATTAAATCTTGCATACCATGTTCTATTATAGTACCACATAAAATATATAACATGTCACCTAAAGCATCAGCAACCTCTATAATATCACCATTATTAGCAGCTTCTAAATATTCTTTATTTTCTTCATCCATTAAATTAAATCTAAGAGAATTTTTATCTTTTCCTAAACTTGGTAATGGAGAATTGCTATAACCAATCTTATAAGTTTCATGAAACTTCTTTACTGAATCTATTTGTTTTTTCATATGGGATAAATTTGATATATCTTTGTAAAAATAATTAAATATGTTTACAGAAGGACAGATTATATTTGCATTATTCTTTATAATTATTTTTTCAATAATTATTTTTTTAAGCTATAAAAAGGATATAAAATTTTTAAATAAAACTTATAAAGGAGTAAAATGGGTTTTAGTTGGGTTTATAGTTTTTTTTATTCTTTTGGTATATCTAAAATCATTAGTCAATGCTTAAAAATTTAATATTAGTATTTATTGGAGGAGGTTTGGGTAGTGTATTTAGATATCTAATTTCAAGAGTTGAAATACTTAACTCTGCAATACCATACAATACATTAATTGTCAACACAATTGGTTCTTTATTGATTGGAATTATTTTAGGATATTATCTTAAAAATGAAACATTAAATTCAAACTATATTATTTTTTTTACTACTGGCTTTTGTGGAGGATTCACCACTTTTTCTGCTTTTACAAATGAAAGTTTAAAATTATTAAGTGATGGTAATTTCCTCTTATTCTTTGTTTACATTACTTTGAGTATAATCTTAGGGCTTTGTGCTGTATATATAGGATTTACTTTTTCTAAATAATTGATATTAAGCACTTTACTCTACCTAAATTAAGAATTTACAAAATTTAATTAATCAATTTTATTAATATTAAAAATTTTTAGGCTGAAAATTTTCAATTTCTCAAAAAGAATGTGTTAGACCTAAAATTACAAAGTATGATTTGAACTAAAATTTACTTTTGGCTTGTTAATTAAAAAATTTATTATGAAAAAATTATTACAAAAAATGACTTTAGCAGTTGCTGCTTTATTCTTTATGTTTAATGTACAAACTGCAAAAGCTCAAGATTTTGGAGCTGACGTTGTTAGTTCATACGTCTGGAGAGGTACTCAATTTGGTTCAGGCCCACACATTCAACCATGGATGGAGTTAGGCTCAGGAGCTCTAACCGGTGGTATTTGGGGAAGTTTCCCAACTACAGGAGGTGATGGAGGACATGAGCTAGACCTTTGGGCTTCTTATGATTTCGGACCATTAGCTTTAACAGTTACAAATTATTCATTTCCTAATTCTGACGGAACTTATTCTGCTGGTGGTGTATTTGATGGTGATTTAGAAATTAGTGGATCTACAAGTTTAGGGCCAATTGATTTAACTGTTGGTTATTTTACAGACTTAGAAGCATTATATATTGAAGCTGGATTTCCATTAGGACCAGTTGGTGTTGGAATTGGTTTTGGTAGCGATGCTGCTGATGCTTTCTATGCTGGCGGTGATAGTGGTTTAGTTAATCTTTCGTTTAGTGGTGAAAAAGAAATCAAATTAACTGAAGATTATTCTCTTCCAGTATTTGGATCATTTATATATAATCCAGACGCAGAATCTGCATTTCTAGTTTTTGGATTTAGTTTCTAATTAAAAAAATAATTAATTATGAAATTTTTAACAGTATTATTTAACAACAACACATTAGCCGAAGTTAACGATGACTTCACTATCCTATGGATTTTGATTTCTGGTATATTAGTTTTCTTCATGCAAGCAGGTTTTACTTTATTAGAGTCAGGAATGACCAGAGATAAAAATGCGATCAATATTGCAATGAAGAATTTTATGGACATCTCTGTTGCTACAATAACTTTTTGGGCAATTGGATATGGACTCATGTACGGGGCAAAGACTGGAGGATTTATTTCTTTAGGCTCTGATATTTGGTTTAACCCTGGAGCTGGAGCTCACGACGTGTTTTTTCAATTAGTATTTGCAGCTACTGCAGCTACTATAGTATCTGGAGCAGTTGCCGGAAGAACTAAGTATTCTACATATATCATTTTTACAGTCTTCATGACTGCTATAATTTACCCAATTTCAGGTGGATGGCAATGGTATGGTGATGGAGCATGGCTAGCTGACAGAGGATTTATTGACTTTGCTGGATCTTCAATCGTTCATGCCGTTGGTGGTGTTGCTGCTTTAGTTGCTGCTTGCATGGTTGGACCTAGAATTGGAAAATTTGGAAAAGATGGATCAGTTAATCCAATTCCTGGAAGTAATTTACTTTTAGCTACATTAGGTGTGTTTATCCTTTGGTTAGGATGGTTTGGATTTAATGGTGGTTCACAATTAGCATGGGGAGGTGATGATTCAATTTACGCTTCTGCTGTTGTAATGGTTACGCAAATTGCTGCAGCTGCAGGTGGATTAGGAGCTTTAATAACCTCCTGGATATGGTTTGGAAAACCTAGCTTATCACAAACTTTAAATGGATGTATCGCCGGTTTAGTTTCAATTACTGCTGGTTGTGGAAATATGACATTTGGAGGTGGATTATTAGCTGGTTTAATTGGAGGTGTATTAGTAGTTGCTTCTATTGAGTTTATTGAGAAAAAACTCAAAATTGATGATGCCATTGGTGCCTTTTCAGCCCATGGTGCAGCAGGGATCTGGGGAACAATAGTAATTGGTCTTTGGGGAGTTGCTGATCCTATGGATGCTTCAACTGGAATAGGAATCTTTAATGGTGGAGATGCAGCTCAACTTGGAACTCAAGCTTTAGGTGCATTAGCTTATTGTTTATGGGCAGCTGGAATGTCATTCATAGTTTTATTTGTTCTTAAAAAGACTATTGGATTAAGAGTAAGTGAAGAAATGGAAAAAGAAGGATTAGATATCACTGAGCATGGTGAGAAAGTATTTGGAATTAAATCATAATTTCTACTAATCGATAATAAAAGGCTGCATTTTGCAGCCTTTTTTATTTTCAAAAATTTATAATTTCTGAAAATAGTCACATATAATTTATCAAATTCAAAAAATAAATACATCAAAATTTAGTTATTGACAATAATCATTATTTAGTTATTTTTTTTAGTCATGAGAGAATCAGTAAAAATTAAATTTGTCACTTAAACAATAAAATCTTTATATGAAAAAAGTAGAAGCAATAATAAGAAAATCAAAGTTTCGTGAAGTAAAAGAAGCTCTTCATGATATCGAAGTAAATTTCTTCAGTTACTGGGATGTTACTGGTGTAGGAAATGAAAAAGTTGGAAAAGTTTACAGAGGAATTACATATAGTACATCAGATATCCAAAGAAGATATTTATCAATAATAGTATCTGATTCATTTTTAGACAGGACTGTTGAAGCCATTTTAAAATCTGCTTCAACTGATAATGTAGGTGACGGAAAAATATTCATTAGTGATATTAAAGAAGCTTACAGAATTAGAACTGGTGAAAAAGGTAATCAATCATTAAATTAAAAATAATATGGAATTATTAACAACAAATAATGTTTGGATGATGATCTGTACTGCATTAGTTTTCTTTATGCATTTAGGTTTCTCATTCTTAGAAGTAGGTCTAACAAGACAAAAAAACACAATAAATATTTTATTCAAAAATTTCTTTGTAATAACAATGGGATTAATTATATACTGTGCATTTGGGTTCAATTTAATGTATCCCGGTGAATTTGGTTTAATTGATGGCTGGTTAGGTTTTGCAGGTCCTGGATTAGATCCAGGTGCTGATTATGATCAATTAAGTTATGCTGATGGAGGATATACATACTGGACTGATTTCCTCTTTCAAGGTATGTTTGCAGCAACTGCAGCAACAATTATTTCAGGTGCAGTAGCGGAAAGAATTAAGATTTCATCATTTATGTTAATTGCATTCTTATATGTTGCAATTATTTATCCAATTGTAGGATCATGGCAATGGGGAGGTGGAGAATTTAGCACATTTACAGAAGATTATGGCTTTTATGATTTTGCTGGATCAACGCTTGTTCATTCAGTAGGTGGATGGGGAGCACTAGTTGTTATTTATTTTTTAGGTGCTAGAAAAGGTAAATTTGATAAAGAAGGTAACCCAGTTGCTATCCCAGGGTCTAATATACCATTATCCGCTGCTGGAGTATTAATTCTATGGCTAGGATGGTTTGGATTTAATGGTGGATCAGTGTTATCCGCCGATCCTGCATTAACATCATTGACTTTAGTTACAACTTGTTTAGCTGCGGCAGCTGGTGGAATTGGAGCTGCATTATTTTCAGGATTGCTTTATAAAAATCTTGACCTTACAATGTTTATGAATGGAGTTTTAGGAGGTTTAGTTGGTATAACAGCGGGAGCTGATCAAATGCTTCCTGGATCAGCAATAATTATAGGATTAATTGCTGGTGTGATTGTAGTGCTTTCAGTAGCTCTTCTTGATAAATGTAAACTTGATGATCCTGTTGGTGCTATTCCAGTACATCTATTCTGTGGAATATGGGGAACTTTAGCAGTTGGAATTTTTGGTGAATTAGCTGGCTTTGATCAATTTATGGTTCAACTTGCTTGTGTAGGAATCGCTGGTGTATTTTGCGTAATAGGTGCAACAATTATTACACTATTTGTAAAAGCAATAGCTGGATTAAGAGTTGATGAAAAAGAAGAAGTTGAAGGTTTAGATATCGCAGAACATGGTACTAGTGCTTATGGAGACTTTAGTATCAGATAAATTAAATATATTTTAGAAAATTTTCCATAATATAAAGTTAGTTGTTTAATTAAAAATTTTCTAAATGCAAAAGGGTTACCATTCGGTAGCCCTTTTTTTATGAATTGATGAGATTGTTATAATTATCTACTACATCCTCTGCTTTATCTAAATAATTTTCTTTGGATGATGCATAAATAATTGCTCTTGAAATATTAATAATAATATTATTTGAAGTAGATGTTGATGATTGAATGACATCATTTATATCACCACCCTGAGATCCAACTCCTGGAATAAGCAAAAAACTTTCAGGAATTATCTTTCTAATTTTTTTAAAATATTCTGTTTTGGTTGCTCCAATCACATACATTATTTTTTCGAAATTATTCCATGATTTTGATTTAGATATAACGTCTAAGTAATTGTTGTTTGGTATTTGAAAATCCTTAGCACCTTTATTTGATGTTAAAGCTAAAATAATAACATATTTATCTTCATATTTTAGAAATTCAGAAACAGAATCTTCACCCATATATGGTGAAACAGTTACAGAATCAAAATTCATTTTCTCAAAAAAAGCTTTTGCATACATACTTGATGTATTACCTATGTCTGCTCTTTTAGCATCGGCAATTGTAAAAAGTTTAGGATACTTATCATTAATGTATTTAATTGTTTTTTCTAATGAACTCCAACCTTCTACTCCCCTAGCTTCATAAAATGCAGTATTAATTTTTACAGCAATAATTTTTGAATGTAGTCTGTCTATAAGAGATTTATTAAATTCAAAAACAGGATCTTCAAAATTTAGAAGGAACTCTGGAATTTTTTCAATATCTGTGTCTAAACCAAGACATAAATATGATTTTTTTTCTTTAATGTTATTGCTTAACTCAGATATTCTCATTTTTAAAAAGTTTCATTTTCTTTTTTCATCAATTCAGTATTCTGTGCAATTTTCAGTTCTTCAATTAATTTCTCAATATCTCCATTTATAATATTTTGAAGATCATATAAAGTTAAATTAATTCTATGATCAGTTACCCGGCCTTGTGGATAATTATAAGTTCTAATTTTTGCTGAGCGATCACCAGAAGAGACCATCAGACTTCTTTTTTCAGAATCTTCCTGAAGTTTTTTATTTAATTCTAATTCATATAATCTAGTCCTTAAAACTTTAAGTGCTTTTTCTAGATTCTTGTGTTGTGACTTTTGATCTTGACAACTAACTATAATTCCAGTTGGTTCATGATGCAGCTTTATTGCAGAATAAGTCGTATTAACTGATTGACCTCCTGGCCCTGTTGAAGTTGTTCTCTCAATTCTAACTTCTTGCATATTTAGTTCAACATCAAACTCTTCAGCTTCAGGTAAAACCATTACAGTAGCAGCTGATGTATGTACTCTTCCTTGAGTTTCAGTTTGAGGAACTCTCTGAACTCTATGAACTCCAGACTCATACTTTAATGTCCCATACACGTTTTCACCATTTATTTCAAAGATTATTTCTTTAAAACCTCCAGCTGTTCCTTCATTTAAATC
>CENF01093335.1_pt1 | contig 13591 bp, 5 predicted proteins | sample 361291 | NCBI WGS metagenome assembly CENF01 (sample SAMEA2619399, study PRJEB7988) | marine metagenome | isolation source: saline water (ENVO:00002010), including | reverse complement strand
AAGCAAAATAAAACAACAGAAAAATTAGTTTTAATGAATTTTGCAAAATCTAGATTTGGAAATTTTGAAACTGGAGGAAGTCCGAAATTTTATAATGGTTATCATGTATGGGATTTAAAAAGAAAAAACTATGCAATTTATCTAAGAATGTTTGTTGATAAAGATTTATGGAGAGAAGAATTAGAAATTTCAAATTATAATTTTGCAGAAATTTTAAACCAAGCAAAAAATTCTGATGGGATACAGCCTCAAGAATATAAAGAGAATAATTAATGAAAAAATATTATAAAATTTTATTAAACGTTTTAATCATAAATTTTTTAATCATTAATCCAATTAATTCAAAGACATTACCTCCTGGAACTGGTGGAGAAGCTGATGTTCCTGCAAATGTTTTAATTCTATTAGATGCGTCAGGGAGTATGAGTAATAGAACAACAATTGGGATAAATTATAACAATAATGTAAGAGCAGTAGCTCCAATAACAAATACAGGTTCAGTTTTAGTTTATACACAAAACAATATGAGACAAGTTAACCAAGCAGGGAATTCTCTAGAGAATATAAATACTAATAGACCTACGTTAACTAATGACTGGAATAGATTTATGTTGCGAAGTAACGCAAAAAAAGTTGTCTATTATAATGATCGAATTTTTACCTATGACAATATCGAAAGAAGGTTATTCCAATATAATTATACCAATAATACTTCAACTGGACTTGAAAGAATTGGACAAACACTCTCTCAAATGTTTTTAAACGGTGATAATTTGGTTTTAATGAACCATATTGGTGCAAACTACTATGTCAAAGATTTAACGGCAATTAACGTTAATGCAACAAGATGTTCGCCAAGCCGTAATTCAATACTAGAAAGAATTTTAAGTTTCGGTCGATTTTGGGAACATCAACCTTTTGCTTTTAATGTAGATGCATCAGGAAATCTAATTGCTGTAGGCTCACTCGATAGAAGAACACAGGTTCAGTTATATAAATTTGCATCTACAGGAACTTGCTTTGAGTCTGAGCCAAGTAATACTTATACAACAACTTTTAACCCTATTAATACACCTTCATCTATCGTTGGGCATCCAACTGATGAAAATCAATTTTTTTTAACAGATACTATTAACCATAAACTTATAAAAATTTCAGTTTCAGGAACAGCAATTACTGTTGATGCTTCTGTTGGAAGGTCAGGATCGATTAACGCAAACTACAGTCCAACAAACAATCAAAATGGTATAAGGTTTCGAACTCCTTACCATATTACAATAGAGGCTAGTTCATCAAAGATCTATGTTGCAGATGAACGTAATCGAGCAGTCCAAAGCTTTGATTATGATCTAAATTTTTTAAACGTCACCGGTATATCAACGAGAATGTCAAGGATGCGAGGTGCACAAGAAGCTATACAATCAATTGTTACTGATAGTTCTCTAATTTCAAGTGTAAATTTTGGTTATGGATTATGGTCTGATTATAGAGTTTGGTATTCTCAAAGTAATAGGCCATTTACTCAATTTGGTATTCGTTCTGTACCTAGAAGCACAGCCATTAATAGACATGGAATGGATTGGTTAAGTAGGTATTCGTGGATGAGACAAGTTGTGCTTTATGGAAATGTTAATAACATAGGACCTGATAGATTTCCTGGATTTGAAATGTGGCAAAATGGTAGAGATCGAGGGTATCCTTGTAGTAATGTGGGATGTATTGAAGTTCAAGTTAATAGAGATGGGGCTGCTAAAATTAATTCAAGAGTAATGTCTGCTGAACCCAAGTATGGAACAAATGCAAACTTTTTTGCAACTCTCGCTGAAGAGTATTATAACCATCCAACATTAAGTCCAATTGATCCTAATTCAGACTGTCAAGGTAACTATATTATCGTAATTGGAGATGGAGAATTTACATCTGGTAGAACTATAGGTTTTAATAAAATTCAACAACTAGCAAACAGACAAAACTCTCCTGTAAAAACAATTCCAATAGCTTATGGAACAGGCATAAGTGCTAGTGGTTTATCTCAGTTTAACGATTTAGCAATGAGAGGTGGAACTGGTAATGCAATTATTGCGGCCAATCCTTCGGCGTTAAAAGCAAGATTAACTGAAATCATTAGAAATATTCAAGCTGATAAATTAGCGTTTACCGCACCAGCTATTACAGCAAAAGTAGGTGAAGGTGGATTTCTATATCAAGCACAATTCCAATATAGGCAAAAGAAAGAATGGCTAGGATCTTTATCAGCAACATCTATGACAGATCAAGGTGAACTTGCAAATGATATTACATGGGAGGCAGCAAGACAAATGCCACTTCCAAGAAGTAGAAAAATTTGGACAGTCCTTCCAACTAAGGATTATAGAGATGATTTAAATAATTTTACTGAAGCAAATTCAATATTAATTAACGAGCAATTTGAAAGTTTAGGGTTAGAGGTAGGAGATTATCATAATGATACACCAACCAGTTCAAACAACATTGGAACTGCAAGGTGTAGTAACTCAGGAGATAGCAGAACATCTATTCAAAATGATAATGAAGATGATATTAAAGGATTAATTAGTTTCGTTAGAGGAGAAGACTATTTTGATTATGATAGTGATTGCTTACTAGACGAACCAAGGTTGGATAGTAATGGTAGACATGGATATTTAGGGGATATTTATCATTCTGAATTAGTTGTTGTTGGAGCACCAAGTGCAAATACTAATTTTATTAAAAAAAATGAAGAGGCATATTTTAGATCTACAAACAATTATCAAGCTTTTAAAAATGCAAATAAAAATCGAGCAAAAACAATTTACGTAGGTGCAAACGACGGAATGCTACATGCATTTAATGCAGATACTGGTCAAGAGTTATGGGGATTTATACCTCCTTTTTTAATTGGAAAATTGCCTTTGATTGTTAATCCAAGTCTTAACGATAACAATGCTAAAGGAGACAAAGGAGGTTCCAGTGCAATTTATGGAGTAGATGGATCGCCAGTTGTCCACGACATGTATATAAAACATCCATATTTCGGGGGCACTAACTGGTATACTATCATGATGGTTCCTTTTGGACGTGGAGGAGCTGGTTTTACTGTTTTAGATATCACCAATCCAGTAAAGCCTTTGCACTTATATTCAATTTATAATGACAGTATTCATAATCAAATTTTAAGGATGAACCATTTGGGTATTACTTCTCGCTTTGATTACATAGATGAGACTTATGGCTGGCTAGATTTAGATGAAGTGGACACCGTTATTGCAAATTATCAAGCAGATAATAGTGTGGACAGCACCTGCAACACTTCACTTACAACTTCTTGTTACACTGGAAGAAACTTTACCTTGCCAGTTTCAGGTTTAACAAAAGCTGATATGAAAATATTTATTGATGGAACAATAACTACTGCTTACCAAGTTTCTCAAAATGGAAGTAACACTACAATTTCATTTAGCTCTCCCCAAACTTATGACGGAGACACAAGTGGAACATCCCAAAACCCAAGTAACAAAAATTTATCTATAAGTATAAATTCAGATGCTATAGCAAGACTAAGTACCGATTTACCAGCAGATTATGATTACACTAAATTAGGAGAAACATGGTCATCTCCAAGAATTTTTAGAATGCCAGTTACAAGTAATACAGATAAATATGTTGCAGTCATGGGTGCAGGCTATGGAGCTGCCTCAAGAACAGTTGGCTCAGGAGTTTTTGTTGTTGATCTAGATGATTTTATTGATCGACCAGGAAGTATTGAAAAAAGAATAGATATTTTAGATGTTAGTCAATTTAATGGGGATATTATAAATTCTGTATTAGCTACTCCAGTTGTCATAACTGCTGATCAAACCACCGGTATAAATTATAAAGGTGCTTTAGTTTATGTGAATGACCTTGAAGGTAAAATTACTAAAATAAATTTAACTGACATGACTGAATCCAGCACTGGTGAAAGAATTGATCTATACGATTCTACCGAAATATTTAGATCAATTTCGAATGCAACGAATGGACGTTATATGTTTCATAGTATGGATACAGCTATTGGAACTACTTCTAAAAATCTTTGGTTGTATGCAGGAACAGGAGACTATGAGAGAGTAACCTACAAAAATAATAATGTTGATAATTTACTCATTGGTTTTAGAGACAAAAATTTTCCTTATTATAAAAATGTAAATAATGTCGTCTCTGCACAGATGTTAACAGCCTGCCAAGATACGAGTAATGATAGTTCTGGAGTTAAATGTCCACTAGACTCAAATGATACAGTACTGATACCTGGTGGTCGTGCAGAGGGGGTAACTAAAAAAGATTGGGGCTGGTATATTAAATTAGATAATAGTCAAAAAGTTGTAGCAGAACCAACCGTTACAAAAGGAGTTGCTTACTTCCCTATTTATGAGCCTACAACATCTCTAAATCAATGTGATCCTGGTAAAGCATTTGTATGTGCTGTTGATGATGAATGTGGAACCAACTACTCAAGCCGTCTTGGAACAAATGATGCTGCTAATAGAAATCAACAGTGTTTATATGTTGGAAGTGGTGTATTATCTAAATTAGTTGCTTTTGGAAATAAATTGTTTGCAAATATAGCAGGTCAATCTACTCAAGATAAAACAGACCTTGTTCAATTAGAGAGTATTCAAGAGGATGTTGAGGCAATGAGATCTTCTTGGAGAGAAGGAAACTTTTAATTTTTATTTAATAATTTTTTAAGTTTGCTTTTTACTTTATCTTTATTTTGAAATAATTCTTTTTTGATCTTTTCTTTTATTTTATTCTGATCAATATTTTTAACCTTATTTAAGGCATTGCCTACATTACCACTTAAAACTTTATTTTTCATGTCTTTCATGACTTTATTCATAGTTTCCTTAAGAACAGTTTTATAGTCTTTGCTATCGTTAGTGTTTCCAATATTTTTAAACTCTAAATTTTCAAAATTAATACTTTTATCAAGATTTAATTTTTCTGATTTTGCTGAAATGACAATATTATCTAGCTTTAAATTTTTAATTATAAACTTTTTAGAACTTGAGGAGGTTGAACTTCCTTTATTTAATGTTTTTTGTAATGATTTAACATTATCATTTATTTTCATTTTATTGTTAACAACAAAATAATAACTTAAATTTACTCCATTGATTAAAATTTTGTCAATTTCAATTTTATCAGCAAATATAGAAGATGTGTTTAATTTTGCAGATGCCGTCTTTAATAAAATTAAATGTCCTGGAAAATCTTTATTTTGAATTTTTAAATCTTCTATCTCAGCACTTCCACTTAAATAATTAATATTTAAATTACCAATAGTTGTCTGTCTATCTAAAGTGGATGTAATATTATTTTCAAGAGATCTTTTAATTATATTATCACCTATAAATTCAACTAAAACATAAATAGCAATAATTAAAATAACTAAAACTGAGATTATTTTTTTCATATTTAATTGGATGACATAAAAGTTCTAAATATTTTTGTCAATTCAATATTTTGATCTGAATATCTAGAGCTTTCATACAAATTAAAAAATGATCTATATTTATGTTGAGTATGTAATTTTAATTTTTCAATAATTTGTTGATGAGTATCTGAATTTGATATCTTTTTTTCTTTTCTACTTTTCCAAATTATAAAATTGAATAAAAAATTAATGATCTTTGTCTTGTTAATTTTAAAAGCAAGTTTAAGGGCTAAAAATATAAAAATGGGAGCAAAAATCCAAATAAATATTTTAGAAAATTTTAAATTAAATACGTCCTCAATAAATGATATTCGTTTATTATTATCATAAGACAATAAGTGTCTTGTCCAGACAAAGTCTGCATACCCAATATAATAGCTAATTAATTTGAAAATTTTAGATGAAAACAATGGACCACCTTCAATTCTTTCATTACTAAAGACATCATTTAGAGAATTTCTTACATTTGAAGGAGGTATAGCTGAAGTAGGATCAACTCTAACCCACCCTCTGTCATCTAGCCAAACTTCTACCCAAGCATGAGTGTCTTTCTGTTTAAACTCATAAAAATCACCAACTGTATTAAGATCTCCACCATAGTATCCAGATACAATTCGACTTGGAATATTTGCAAGTCTTGAGAGCAATACAAAAGTACCTGCATAATATTCACAATATCCCTCTTTTAACTTTAAAAAGAAATCAGCATAGTTGTTACCAACATCTACTTCGGGATTTAAATTATAAAAGTAAGTGCCATCTGCAAATGTATTCAAAATATGATCTAAAAATTGGATATTAGATTTATTTTTTTTATTTATATTTACCCAATCAATTAAGTCTTTTGAGATGGTTTTGGGCAAATCTATGTAATAGTTTTTTATCTCATCGCTAAGTTCATACTTTATTTTGTATTTTTGAAATTTGATTTGTTGTTTTCGATCAATAGGCTTTTTACTTATAAAAGTTTGATTATAAAAATCGTTAGATATATTGATTGTATCTGAGATAGGTTCAGAATTATTTAAGGATGGAATCCATCTTCTTTTATAAGGTTCTAAAATTATCTCATAGGTATCACTAGTTTTATTCAAGCTTTTTATTTTAAGTGAATCTTTAAATTGGTTATAAAAATAAAGCCCAGATGTTGGTCTCCATGATTTATCTGGCTCCATATAATCAAATATCTTTACTCTAAAATATAAATCTTCCTTTTTAAAATCTTGATTAACTAAAGTGAAAACTTTTTCATCAGAATTCGAAAACTCTTCAAATGATCCAAGTTGAATAGTGTCAGGTATACCTAAAGAGTTTCCAGATGGATTAAATAATCTAAAATTTATTTCTGCACGAGGAAAAATTAAATAGAAAATAATAATAACTGGAAAAATACTTAATCCAAAACTTAAATATTTTAATACATTTTTAAAATTAAAATCCATCACTTCTTTTTGTTGAAGGAGATACAAGTTAACAACAGATAAAATAATTATAGATAGTGCAATTACCGAACTTAAAATATCCTGTCCATTAATCAGACTTGTAATACTAATGATCATACAAATTAGACAAAATGATAATTCATTATTCTTAGTATTTATTTCAGCATACTTAACGATAAGTAAAACGCCAAGGCAGTGAATAAAGAATTCTTCAGAAAAAATATACCTATCAAAAGTAAATTGTAGATATAATAATCCTAATGCATAAATGCCTGTGAGAATATTTTTATAGTTAAATTTTAAATTAAATAAAAATATACTAATGATAACTAATGCAGCCCAAAACAATTGATTGGTTAAAGATAAATTTTCAGAAATTGATATCAAACATAATAATAAAATAGAAAAGGATAAATATTTTAAATCTAAAATCTTAGTTCTGAACATTTGCTAAATATTTTAAAATTTGATTTAAAGAATTTTCGTTTTGATTAAGATAAAAAGTTTGGTCTAGATGTTTTACAGTTAAATTGATCTTATTTTTATAATAGTGCTGAACAATAAAGGTCACATAACTCAATAAAGTTTCAAATTCGATACTTTGATATAAATCTAAATTTAAAACTGATTTTTTTTCTTTGTCTGATTGATCAAATTTTTTAATGTATTTTTTATTTTTGAAAGTTGATTTTTTCCAGGCAATTTTTGAAAAATCATCACCATTTTTATAATCTTCAATTCCATCAAACTCATCCAATGTGTGTCCATTAAAATTTATATTAAATTCATTCATTAAATCTTGATTGGGCTTTAACATTTTAGGAAAAACAATTAATTTACTTTTGCTGTCAAAAGATCTTTTCGTTCTAATAATACCAAAGGGATAAGTTGATTTTATATTTAATCTTTGAATTTTAAATACACCTCTTTTGTCATTAAAAAGAGGTATAAAAATTTTGTTAAATCTTTCTAAAAAATTAAAGTTTCCAATAGTTTTGTTGAGATAATCTACATCAATATTTAATTTTTTTTCATTAGTTTGATTTAAAATTTGTAAATATATTTTTTCATATTTATTTTGCTCTAAAAAATATTCATCTTTCCATTGAATATTTAAATGATTTAAATTTTGATTAGAGATGAAAATTGAAATAAAAAATATAAAAAAAATAATAATTGATAATAATAAAGCAAAGTTGTTTTCATAAAACACAGATATTAAAAAACAAAAAAAAACTAATATCCCGACACTAAAACCATTCAAATTAGGATAAATAATAATTTTAGATCTATTTTTCTTTTTAATATTTTCAAATATTTGGTGATTAAAAATACCTTTAATAGCTGTAGCTATCATTTTTGAATACTGATTTTATTTAGTATTTCACTGATTACAAAATCCTTCTTTTCTTCTTGTTTTAGAAACTTAATTCGATGTTTTAAAACATAAGGTAACAAATCTTTAATATCCTGATGTGTTACATAACTTTTTGAATGTATCATGGCCCACCCTCTTCCAAGATCAATAATTTGTTTAAGACATCTTGGGGAAATATAAATTTGCTGATCCAAAGATTGAATTATCTTTTCAATTTCTAATACATAATTATAAATTTCATCACTTACATTAATTTTATTTTTTTTATTTTTTATTTCATTCCAATTTATTTTCTCAGAGTTAATATCATTTAAATTAATTTCATTTTTTAACATTAATACTTTTTCTTGATCATTTAATTCTGAAAGTGAAAACGAGATCATAAACCGATCTAGCTGACTATCTGGAAGATTACTTGTTCCTGAACTATCCATAGGATTTTGAGTGGCTATTACAAAAAAAGGATCTGGCAATTTATAAGTCTGTCCATCTATTGAAACATTTTTTTCTTCCATTGCTTCTAGAAACGCACTCTGAGATTTTGGACTTCCTCTATTTAATTCATCTGCTAAAACAATATTGGTAAATATTGGTCCTTTTTGAAAATTAAGCTCTTCATTTTTAAAAATATTAAAACCTAAAATATCACTTGGTAATAAATCTGAGGTAAATTGAATTCTCTTAAAATTTAATCCTAAATTTAATGTAATTGTTTTTGCAAATGTAGTTTTACCTGAGCCTGGGTTATCTTCAATGAGCACGCTGCCCTCTGATAATATGGCAGCTAATGTAAGTTTGATCTTATTTTCATTTCCAACAATTATTTTTGAAACTTGTTTAATTAAATTGTCGAACATTGTTTTATACTGTTAGAGCAAGAATTGGTTTATGTTTTGTAAAATCTAATATAATAAATTTCAAGCAATAATACATACGTAAAATAGCACTGTGCATGACATGTATGATATTCACAACTATAATATTAGGATTTATATTTGAGTTGCTATTGGAAACAAATTTTTAACGAGTAGATGGCCATGATAAAAAGCCAAGTAAATTCAATTATGATAAATAAAATTACCGATAAATAAAAGATATTGATCATAATGGGTGTTTTAGAAATTTTTTTGATTATAACTGAGAAATAATCTTTATATATTACCTATGAAATTTTCACGATTGGTATTTATACTTTTCATTTCAATAATTGCTAATTCAGCATTAGCTAAACCCCTTCCTCCAGGATCTGGAAATTCAAATGCAGCAAACATTTTATTTTTAGTCGATAAATCTAACAGTATGTTTCAGCCTGCTGATGGACAAGATTCAAAAGGATCCTCCTCTATGAAAGGTGCGCCTGTTGATGTGGCTGGAAATTTTAATGGTAATTATTTTGCTGCAATGACTGCAAATATGGGAATTAATTATTGGAATCCTTTAACAGACAAATGGATAACCAGCGATAGTACTTTTGGGAAAAAAAATGGAATTGTCTTAAATGATAAAAAAGGGGAATTAGATTATACTAAATCAATTGATATATATGGGAACTACATTTATGCAGTTGTAGATAGATCTCATACAAAGACAGGCTCTTCATCAGCCTTGATGTCTATTAATAAAAATAAAAAAGATGAAAATAGATTCTTTACTGCAAAAGCAAATTCTTCTAACGGAACCTTTAAAAACTCCAGTGCACCAAAAGATATGAGAAAAAAAGGTCAAGCTACTATGTTTTATGGTGTTGGAGCAATGACCATCAATCAAAATAATGGCAAACTTATATATATTACAGGTGGTTCAAGAGGTGCTTGGAATGTGATTACTTTAAATGGACATCTTTCAGGGAATGCTCCAAAAAATTGTAATATATCTTCAACAACCCGTGACCGTTTAAATGATGCAATTGATGTTGTAAGAATTGGAACTGAAGATTTTCTTTTTAGTAAAGATGGAACCAACGGAAATTTTTATAAATATAAATTAAATAGTTCAGGTTGCCCAGTTGGATCAAGTTTATATTCAGCTCAAAAAGATATCGAATGCGGTAAAGGAAAAGGAGATAGTATTGTTTACAGCAATGGTTTTATTTATACATCAGGTTTTAATAGACATAAAATTTGTAAGTATGAAGATAACGGCTCAACTGTTTCTCTAGTTAAATCTGCAGGAGTATCTGAAGGGTATAAAACTGATACATCTGGAAATGCTAATCCTTATTTATACTATCCACGAGGTATTGAGGTTGGAAATGGAGATACAACGGATCAAAGTTTACTCTATGTAGCTAATTCTGAAAGACTAGAAATAACTGTTCTTAAAAAAGATGACTTAAGTTTTGTTAGAAGCTTTGGGAACGAAGGAGTTTCTAGAATTACTGGTGCAAAAGATGCAATTAAATCTGTCTTAAGCGACTCTTCTATTTTAAGCCAAGCATACTTTGGGTTAGGTTTATGGAATGGTGGAACAGTAAGCTTTACTGGTTTTAATAAAAAAAATGGAGTTTATGATTTTACAGATCCAAAAAATCCAAGTGAAGATGCTTATATGCCTGTTGGAATAAACCAAAGAGGAGCAGAACAAATATTAAACTTTTTAAGCACAGATTTTGCTCTTCATTATGGTACCAATGCTGTGGGATTTGGAGATCTAGCTTATAAATATTTCACTTATACAGATCCAGCAGTTAATCCACATGTATCTGAATTAGATTGTCAAAAAACTGCTATTATAATTATTGGAGATGGAGATTGGAGGGATGATACTCATAGACAAGCAAAAAGAAGAATTCAAACTCTAAAAAGTAGAGGTGTTGAAACTTATACTGTTGGCTATGGAAGTGATGTTGTCGATAATGCCTCTGCAGTGAAAAGATTTAAAGATATTGCAGTGGCTGGTGGTACGGAAATAGGAGATGAACAAGGATATTTTGAAGCTGAAACTCCAGAGGATTTAAAAATAGTTACCAATCAAATTGTAAGACAAATTATATCTAAAACAGTTGCCTATTCTGCTCCTTCTATATCAGCTGAAGTATTGTCAGAAGGTGAATTGTATCAAGCAAAATTCCAAAACAGAAATACTAAAGAGTGGTGGGGAACTATTATAAAGACAGAATTAGCCTCAGATGGTGAAGCATATAGTGGAACCACATCCACTGGGGATGGTTTTAAATGGAATGCTGCAAAGCAAATGAAAAATCCAGATGATAGAAAAATTTGGACTGCATTACCTGGTGCGGATTATCAATCTAATTGGAATAATTTTAATGTTAACAATGTTTCTGAAATTAGAGGGTTGTTTGAAAAAACTGGTAATCAAATACCAGAATATCATAGCAAACTTGCTGTATCAGATGGGCGTGAAAATTTATTAAGATGTAAAAACAATTACTTAGTAAGAGATGGAACAAGTAATGATGAAGATAAAGGCTTAATAAATTTTATAAGAGGAAAAGACTATTTTGATTACGATGGAGATTGTAATTTAGACGAATATAGAACTGTAGATGAAAAAATAAAAACTGGCGGAAACTTCAAAGCCTATATTGCAGATATTTATAATTCACAACTTGTAACTGTTGGGGTTCCTTCAGCAAGAAGATCATCTGAAAAAACAAATGAAGAAGCTTATTTTAGAGCTAAGAATAATTATTCAGCTTGGGCTGACAATAATACACCAAGAAGAGAAGTGATTTATGCAGCAGCTAATAATGGAATTTTACATGCTTTTGCAACAGACACCGGAGAAGAGTTGTGGGGATTTGTTCCTCCATTAGTAATTCCTAAAATGCCAAAAATGATAAATCCAAATTATAATCAAGATGATGGTGGAGGATCAAACCCGTTATTCTTGCTTGATGGATCAATTACAGTACATGATACCTATTTTTATCATCCAATTTTAAAAAGAACTGATTGGTTTACATTATTAATGGTTACATATGGAAGAGGTGGCGCAGGATTTACCTTACTGGATGTCACTAATCCATTTAAGCCTTATCATATTTATTCAGTATTAAATGATCCAGTAGCACAAAGAATTTTACATGCTTCAGAAAATGGAACCATCTCAGAATTTTCATATAGTTCAAAAAGAATTTCCATTGCTGATTTTAAAGAAACTGATAATGCTCTCACTAATAAAGAAAGTGGTACTGCTAATGACTGTGATAGCACAGGCACAACTTCGTGTTATAAAGGAAAAAAATGGACTTTAATTGGAGAAACAATTAACAAAACAAATCTAACAATCTTAGCAGATGGAATAGATGTTACGACAAGCACAAATCTCCAAAACTTAGATGGCAATACAATCTTTACTTTTTCTAAAGATTATCTTTTTGATACATTGGGAGCAGGTAAACCAAGTCCAGTTCCAAACTCTACTATCAGTATAATCCAAATTGGAGATATAGCATCAGGAGGAGAAGATTTTGATTACCGATATTTAGGTGAAACATGGTCATCCCCTAGAGTAGTTAGGATACCAAATCAAGGTAGAGGAGATAAAGATATTCTAGATGACGAGTACGTTGCGGTTATGTCCGGTGGTTATGGCTATCCATATCCAAAAATCGGATCAAATGTTTATATAATTGACTGGTTGACAGGAAAAGTAAAAAAAAGAATAGATATCGAAGATACTCCAAATGATGTTATAAATTCCTTACCATCAACACCCGTAGTAATTAACGCAAGAAATTCTGGTGAAGCAGAATATTCAGGTGCCCTAGTCTATTTAGCAGATCTAGAGGGTAAGATTACTAAAATAAATTTAACGAATATGGAATTTAATTATGAATATGATGAAACAAATAATACCCTTAAACCTAAACCATCTTTTCTTGATTTATATGATAAAACTACTTTGATTAACCTTGAGGCAAGTAGATTGTTCAATAATAGGTTTATGTATCATTCATTAGAAGCTGGAATTGGGGCAAGATATAATAAACTTTGGTTATATGGAGGAACAGGAGACTTTTTAAATCTTAATGATTTAATGATCAATCCTTCATCTGTTGATAATTTAATGTTTGGAATTAAAGATGTGCATTTTCCTTACTTTGGTGAAGTTAAAGATGCGATAACAGCAGATAAATTAACTAATTGTAAAGATACCACAACTGACAGTACCGGTGCAGACTGTCCTGAAAATGCAGATCTTGGTTGGTATATAAAATTAACAGATCGAAAAAAAGTTGTAGCGGAACCAACACTTTCAAATAACATTGTCTACTATCCAATTTATAAACCAACTAGCATAAATACTTTATCTTGTGGTTCAGGT
>CENF01019667.1_pt1 | contig 13591 bp, 4 predicted proteins | sample 361291 | NCBI WGS metagenome assembly CENF01 (sample SAMEA2619399, study PRJEB7988) | marine metagenome | isolation source: saline water (ENVO:00002010), including | reverse complement strand
GGTAATTCATTAGCACAACCCTTTAAGACGATTCAGAGGGCACTGATAGAAGCAGCACGATTCTCTTATGTTGGTGGAGATAATAATGATTATATTGAAAGAACTACGATATTAATTTATCCTGGTGAACATACGATAGATAATAGACCAGGATATGGAATTAGGGATGCTGGTACTAATAGTGCAACTGCAGTTGCTCCTGATGGTGATACATCTGCTGCTGGTGAAGCACAGACTGAATTTGGATTAACTCTTACATCTAATTTTGATTTAACGCAAAAAGATAATATACTTTATAAGTTTAATAGTGTAAATGGGGGAGTTGTAGTACCTAGAGGAACTTCCATCGTTGGACTAGATTTAAGAAAGACTAAGATACGTCCAAAATATGTACCAAATCCATTAGCATCTGAAAAAGCAGCACCTAGAAGTTCTATTTTTAGGGTTACTGGTGCATGTTATTTCTGGCAATTCTCTATTTTTGATGGTTCTGGATCAGTTTATACTAATCGTACAGATTTTAATGATGTAGCAGCTCCTACATTTTCTCACCACAAATTAACTTGTTTTGAATATGCTGATGGTGTTAATACACAAGAAGGATATGATAGTACTGATCTTGACATGTACTATTATAAATTATCTAATGCTTTTAATGCACAAGCACCTGATAAATCAATTCCAGCTAGTGATAAGTATCCTAGAAGCAAATCTGGTTTTTCACCAAGGCGACCTGAATTTGAAATTGTTGGTGCATTTTTAAATGACCCTGTTAAAATTTCAGATTTTATATGTGGTGATGGAACAACTTTAAGTAATGTATGTACAGTTACTACTAATATAGATCATAAATTAAATTTAGGAACACCCATAAGAATTAAGGGAATTGTTTCTAGTACTAAGGGTGATGAAATAGCATATAATACTACTGCAATAGTTACTGCTGTTTTAAATTCTACTCAGTTTACATATGTTATAACAGGAGATAGAACTGGTTTACTTGGTAGTGTTGCGAATGGATTGAATGTTGCTAATGCAACTGTAACTGTTGAAACTGATAATGTTGATGGTGCATCACCATATATCTTTAACTGTTCATTAAGATCAGTTTATGGTATGAATGGAATGTGGGCTGATGGTAGTAAAGCAACTGGTTTCCGTTCAATGGTTGTTGCTCAGTTCACTGGTATTTCATTACAAAAAGATGATAGAGCATTTGTAAAATATAATAAAGAAACAAGAGAATATAATGGTCTTCCTATTGAGACTCCATTAACTCAAGATATATTATCATCAGGATCATCTGCTGCAGCTACATCAGATGTATATCATTTAGATTCTGATGCAATTTATAGATCTGGATGGGAAACTTGTCATATTAGAATGAGTAACAATGCAATTATGCAGATTGTATCTGTGTTTGCTATTGGATATAATAGACATTTTAGTACAGAATCTGGTGGTGATGCATCTATAACCAATGCTAATTCCAACTTTGGTCAGATATCATTAAACTCTGATGGATTTAGAAGAGAGGCTTTTGCAAAGGATAATACTGCATATATCACTAATATAATTACTCCAAAATCTATATCAATAGTAGAAAATGAGGTAGATTGGTTTAAAGTTGATAATATTAAGACTAAAAATGTAGGTGTATCTAGTCATCTTTATCTTGAAGGATTTACAAATCAATCTGATGTTCCACCAACCCTTGTTGGAGGATATCGTGTTGGTGCAAAAGTAGGTGATATACTATATGTTCCCATAGGTGCTTGGAAAGAACGTAAAGACCTTGCTGATCAAGGTGTTAAGCAAGCAGCCATACAGATGGTTGATGGACTTAAACAAGAATTTGTGAGAGATGGTGTTTCAATAGGTAATACCGTTTCTTATGGAACAAATTCAAGTGTTAAGACTTATAAAGTAACTTCTGGACCTACTAATAATGTATTAACCATAGGTACTCATGCATTACAAAATGGTGAATCAATAAGAATCTTTAGTGATTCTGCTGATTTACCTGAAAATATTGATCCTCATCAACTTTATTATACAATTACAATACCTGCTGAACCAACTAAGATTAAATTGGCATCTTCATTTACTGATGCTCAGAATAATGAAGAAATAACAATTTATAAGGGATCTAAATTATCTATTGAAAGTAGAGTACATGATAAAGAATCTGGAGATTTAGGATCACCAATTCAATGGGATGAAGATAATAAACAATGGTATATTCATGTTAATAATACAGATAGTTCAGTAACAACCACTAATCCTATATTTGATGCAATTGCTGCTGCAGGAGATAGTAGTAAAATATTATTACCTGATGAATATAATGCTTCTTATATAAAAAGAAATCAAGATAGTAGATCATTAGATGATAAAATATATAAACTTCGTGTTGTAGTTCCAAAAGAAGTACAAGATGGAAAGAATCCAGAAGAAAGTTTTATACTTCAAGAATCTAGTAGTACTGGTGCTAGATCAAATAATGATTTTAGTCTTACTGGAATAGGAACTGATGATTTTGCATATAAGAGAAATCCAAGATTTATTGGTACTTGTTCAGTAGTAGGTAGTGAGTTAGTAACAGTAGTAACAGATCTTCCACATAATTTAAAACTTAATGAAGAAGTTGTTATTAAAAATGTAAAGAGTACAACTAATACTACGGGTATTGGTAATTCTGGATATAATGGTATATTTGCTGTCACAGATATTCCAGATACAAAATCCTTTAAATATAAAACTACAGATATTAAAGGCGATTTCCATAATGTAGGTACATTCTCTAATGATGTAACAGTTAGAAATACTGATCTTCCAAGATTTGAAAGAAGTGATTTATTATCTAATTATTATGTTTATAGGAATGAAACTATAAGTCCTTATATTGAGAATCAACAGGATGGTATATACCATTTATTTGTATTAAATGCTAGTAATCAAGTATCTAATCAATTTACTGATCTTAATTATAGTCAGAATGTAGTTGATCTTTATCCACAATTAGATAGGGATAATAATACTGATAATCCTTCTGCATCTACATCAAAAGCAGTAAATAGTCCATTAGGAGATGTCGTTACAAACTATCTAAAAGATAGTTTAACCAGAGAGACTCTTGATAAATTTGTTAAAGATTTTACTGTTACTCCAACAATTAGTGGAGTAAGTGATAGTGGAACTTCTGCTACTCTTACCTTTACCAAGGAAACATATCATAATTATTCAGGTATTGCAACAGGATCTATTAGTGTAGCAGGTGCTGATTATAGTAATGGAACCCATCAGAACGTAAAATTATTAGGAGGTAGTTCTGACCCAACTCCTGAAGTAAGTACTTGGTTTGGTGCTACTGCAACAGTTGTTGTTACTGGTGGTGCAGTATCTTCTGTAAGTATAACTGATTCTGGTGGTGGTTATTCTGCTGCTAGTTTATTCTTTGATAGAACTGCAATTGGAGCAGGTAGTGGAGCTGATGCAAGATATACTATTACTGCTGATGGAATTTCAAGTAATGTTGGAGATACAGTTCAGGTAACTGGTATAGGAACAGAACCTGATGGGTATTATAGAATTACATCGATCCCTAATAATACACAAATATCTATTGCAAAAACTGCTGGAGATCACACACCAATTATAGGTCAGTATGTATATAATACTGGTCCATCAGTAGTGGCAGTATCAGATGCTCCTGATTATAATTCTGCAACTGGAATTACACAATTTACTACAAGTCCAAACACTGGTATTGGGCAAACTGTTGCTCCTCATGGATTATCTGCTGGAAGTAAATTTAGAGTAGTAGATAAGACTAATAATAATAATCTTGGAGATTTTACTGTTGATAAGTTAGGTAGTGTAGCTGATGCAACAGATCCAACTGGGTTTAGTGCAAAAACAGTTGTTCAATTAGGTACAACTGATCCTTATCAAGTTTACATTTTAAGACATGGAATGTCTGCTAATGATGCAAATTCTGATAATGTTTCTGAGAGTTTAGGAGCAAGAGGAACAGTAATTTATGACAATGAATCTTTAATTCTTAAAAATGATAATCAAAATATTGCAGGTGGAAAAAAAGGTCTTGATGGAAGCTCTCAGATAAGAGTTGAATTACCAAGTGCAACTGGAATTGGAACTGTAAGTATATTCCCCTTAGGATCTTATATACAGATCGGTGATGAGATAATGAGAATTACTACAAATTCCTTATCAGGTTCTGCTAAGGATGAAATGTCTGTAATTCGTGGTGCTTTAGGATCCAAGAAGAGACAACATCGTACTAATTCACTAATTAGAAAGATTAAACCACTTGCTATTGAATTCCATAGACCTTCTATTGCACGTGCATCAGGACATACTTTTGAATACGTTGGGTTTGGTCCAGGTAACTATTCAACTGGTCTTCCACAAGTTCAGGTTAAATCTTTAACTGAAAGAGAAGAATTCTTATCACAATCGCAAGAAAGATCTGGTGGTACTGTTATGTACACTGGTATGAATAATAGAGGTGACTTCTTTATTGGTAATAAGAAGATTAATTCTGCAACAGGACAAGAGAGAACATTTGATGCTCCAATACCAACTACAACTGGTGAAGATCCTGCACGTTTAAGTGTCATCTTTGATGAGGTAATTTGTAAGGAAAGAATTCTGGTTGAAGGTGGTACATCTAAAAGGATATTATCTCAATTTGATGGTCCTGTTCAGATCGCATCTCTAAAGGTTACTGGTGAAAGTATTTTTGATGGTGCGGTTACCTTTAATGGTAAAGTGAATTTTGCTGGTGATGATGAGATTGCTAAAATCCAAGGTGCTCTTGTAATTGATGATATTAAATTACAAGATGAAGTAAATCTTTGGATAGGTGATGGTAGTAATTCTGCATCCAATATAGTAGGTGATGTTCAAATATACCATGAACCAGATGATAATAACACTTATATAAATCACTTATCTTCTACACCTGGTCATATACAATTCAAACATAGTGGTGCTAGTAGACTACAAGTTAATTCTTCTGGTCTAGTTTTAAGTGGTGTTACAACAACTGGTATTTTGACTTCTAGTGGTCAGATTACTGGTAAAGATGGTATTTACATTCCTGACAGTAAATACCTTTCGTTCGGTAATTTTGATAATGATGGGTCATCATATAACCCTGATTTCCAAATTCACCATAGACCAACTGATGGAACTACTATTTTTGAAAGTCGCAATGCTTCTGGTCATTTATATTTAATGAGTAAAAATAGGGTTGAAATAACTGACGAAACTTCTGCTAATGTAGGATTTAGATTTAATAATAGTGGAACTAATAATGAAGTAGAATTATTCTATAATAGTAGTTCAAATTCAACTGCAAAATTAAAGACTATTGCAGATGGTGTTCAAATAAATGGTCAATTGAAAGTAACTGATGATATTACTGCTTTTTATGTTGCATCAGATCAAGACTTAAAGGATAATATTACACCTATTGAAGATCCTCTTGCTAAGGTTCTTTCAATTAGTGGTAATACATTTACTTGGAAGGAAGGAAATTCTAATCAAGGTGAAGATACTGGTGTAGTAGCACAAGAAATTGAAGCACTTGGATTACCTGGAATAGTCAAAGATCAAGAGTCTGGACATAAATCTGTTCAATATCATAAGTTGATTCCACTTTTAATTGAGGCAATCAAGGAACTTAAGTCTGAGGTTGATGAACTAAAAAAAGGTAAGTAAATATGACATTACAAGCATCAGGTCCAATAAAATACACTGAAATTAGAGAGGAATTTGGTGATCCTTTATCAACAGATACAACCAATTCTTATAGTGTAGGTTGGACATATTGGACTCCACCAGCCCCATGGGTTAAATCATCTGATGGTGTTGCTGGATGGTATAATTCGGGAGATCCAGCTGCTTGGTCTCAATTTATGATAGATCATGCTGTCTATCCTTCTAATACAGATCCTTTAGTTGGTACTCATCAAGCTATATGGAGGATAGGTGGAGAGGGTATGAGTCTTTTACCTGCAGATACTTATACACTAGAATGTCAATCTGATAATAGTGCTACTTTTACTTGGGATGAAACTTTTTTAGGGGAAACATCAGATCTAACTACACCTGATGGTATTAATTACTCTAGTCATAATACATATACTACATTTACTTTTAATACTACTACTGAAACTTATCATTATTTGACTGCCAATGTAACTAATGATATATATGACACACCTGAAATAGGAGTTACTTTTGATGAAAATGGTAATTTAGTTACTGGTGCTGGTAGTACTAATACACTTATTAGAATTTCTATCGGGTGGGATGATCAAAGAGGTGGATCTCATGGATTTTCATTCGACCATTATAAACTACCAGGCTTGACAGACCTGCAAACAGGACAACCCCTTGAATTTAGCATAAGAAATGCGGGTAATAATCCACAGTCATATGGTGCAAGGACTGCATTAGTGGAAGTACAACCTAATACTACATATACTGCTGATATTAAGAGAGGTACTTATACGGAAGATACTTATGATGATGATGGTAATCTTATTAGTAGTGAAACAAAGGATGTTGATACTGCTTATTGGAGACATAATAATAATCAAAGATTATGTATTCCAGATCAAGATGGTACTGATGCTAATGCACAAGTATGGGTCTCTACACTGAATAATGTATTTGTACCAACTCCAACTGATGGACATAGCTCTGAGGATAGGGAGATCGCAGAGATAGTTAATAGAGACAGAATACAGACACGAGATTGGCCAGCTGTAGGTTATTATCCAGAGTACGACTTTGGTAGTAGAAGTGATGGTGTAGATCCATATTCTGGAAGTAATTTTGTACCATATGATCCAGCTACAGGTCTTGGGGGTTATTTAGATAATGATGGTCCTCAAGGATTATATCCTCTGGAAGTAGATGCAGAAGGAAAACCAACTGGTAATTTAGATGCAAATGGATACCCACTTAGAGTTCAGATTCGTGGAATGGTTCAAGCAGAAGTCATGGGTAAAACTATGACTGCAGATTTTGTTAGTGCTTGGAATAATAATGGTATACCTACTCAGGCACCTGGTAATCCTAATGATTGGAATATAAATCCTGCTGGTGTGGCATGGGAGTTAAAAAATTCTAGTGGAACAGTAATTCGTAGATCAAGTGATTCATTTAATTATACTTACCCTTCTCCTAATTGGGGTACATTACTACAAACTTATTCTGTTTATGCATCTAATATTGGTTCATTAGTTGATCAATGGCATGAGGCTAATTACTTATTTACTACCAATAGTAGTAGTACCTATACTATAGAAGCAAGTGCAGATAGTAAATTCCAAATACTTCTTGTAGACAACGATACAAAAAATTCTGTTGATGTATTATCATCTGAAAATAATGAGAGTTGTAATACTGGTTCATGTCCTATTAGTAATGCATTAGTAATTACTCCAAATTCAACACATAGATTAAAAGTACGAGTATATAATGCTTCATCAACAAGTGTACCTACTAATTCTTGGTTATATAATCCAGGTGGCATTGCTTTTACAATTAAAGATAGTTCTGGAACTATACTTAAAACTTCAAGAGATACTGGGAATCAAGGTTCTCTTGTAAGTATTGGTGATGGTAGTTCTAGATTTGGAAATTATAGAGTTAGTGAATCCTTCGGATCATTGGAAGAAGTTCCATTAGATACTGATGCTGGTGTTGATTTGAATTTAGATATACCTAAAAGTGGACCAATTAAATTTAGTAATTTTTATAATGCTAGATTAAATATGGCAGTTGATTATTATAATGGGGGTACTGAATATAGACCAGACACTGGTAGAACAAGATATAATGATCCTACTAAAGTAAGAGTTATTGGTGGATTTAAAGCAAAACCTACTGATCCCACAGGCAAAAAGGTAATACTTCATATCAATAAATTAATTGGTGTTGATGAAGATACTAAGGTAGGTGATTATAGTGGACAAAGTTCTAAATGTGCATTTAGAAGTGGTAGTAATTGGGGTGGATCATCAACTAAAATAAGAATAGATGTTGGTAGTAGTGGACAAGTTATAGGTGCTGGTGGTAATGGTGGTTCTACTCCTGAGGGTTCTGATAGTTCAAGTTCACCTGGAAATCCTGGTGTATCAGGAACAGGTGCTCTTGGTGTAGAGCATGAAGGAACTGTTATAAATGTAAGAACTGGTGGAGTTGTAAAAGCTGGTTGTGGTGGTGGAGGTGGTGGTGGTAACCACGGAACCGATCAAGGATTTAGTGGTGAAAATGCTACTGGTGGCGGCGGTGGAGGTGGTGCTGGATTACCTCCTGGAGCAGGTGGTATAGCAGGTGAAGGACATGAAGGTGATGGTGGAGATGGTAGTAATGGTACTATTTCTGCTGGTGGTGCTGGTGGTTCTGGTTCTGATTCAGGTGGTGATGATAGTGGTCCAGATGAAACAGGTGTAGGTGGATTTGGTGGTGAATATTCAATAAATCATACTAATGGTTTAACTGCTGGTCAAACTGGCGAACAAACAGGTGAAAGTGGTGCTGGTGGTGCTGGTGGTGCTAGTGGTGGAGCAATTCGTAAAACTACAGGTACAACATGGACCTATGGTGATGAACATGTTACTGATAATGTTTTTGGAACTGGAAAAGGAGGAGCAGCAGAATCACCTATTGGAGTGGAATAAATAAAACTAGTTGATATAATACTATGGCTAGTGAATCTGATTTAATACGACGTTATGAGGGTGCATTTTCAAAAGAAGATTGTGAAGAAATAATAGAACATATTAAATTTTTTGAAAATCATAATATATTAAATTATAATAAAAGTAGTCTTGATAAAGAAGATCATGAGACTTTAAATGTTACTGGATCATACAATGTAGATACTCCTACATGTTCTAGGATAGCTTCTTCAATTATTCCAAAATTTAAACCATGTATAGATGAATATTTGGAAACTTTTAGTGTTCTTGGAAGATGTAATTTTTTAGTATATGATTGTAAGATAAAAAAGATTTCAGAAGGTGGTGGATTTCATAATTGGCATTTTGAAAATAGTCAATTACAATATGGACAAAGGCATCTTGTTCTTCAATTATATTTGAATGATGAATTTGATGGTGGAGAGACTGAATTTTTATATCAACACCGAAGAGAAAAAGCAGAGACAGGAGATGTATTAATATTTCCCTGTTCCTTTACTCATACACACAGAGGAAATCCACCACTTGGAGGTACAAAGTATCTTGCTACCTCATGGGCATGGATGCAACAGAGTAATGAAGGTGGTTATTAAAACATTGATAAATAACTAAAAAATAAACCATATAAGATGGCGAATATCAGAAAGAGTTTTAATTTTCGTGAAGGCGTTAAGGTTGATGACAGCGTTTTAGTTGTTGTTGGAGATCGAGTTGGTATAGGTACTACCGCACCTGTAGATGTCTTAGATATAAAAGGTGATGTATCAATATCCAATGGTATTATTGCTGAGAGAGTAAAAATAACTGGTATTTCAACATTTATGGGGAATGTTGGAATAGGAACGACAAATATAACTGGTGCTGCATCAACTACTAATACAACAATATTAAATGCTGGTATTGTAACTGCTATATCTTATTATGGTGATGCATCTACATTAAGTAATTTACCCACATCTCCATTTTCTAATGCTACTTATGGTAAGTATGTATTATCATCTAATATTGGTATAGGGTCTACAAATCCTGTTTATGACTTACAAGTTGGTAATGATCCAGCTAGTGGTAATGGAGTTGGAATAGATTCTTTATCAGGTAATATTAGAACTAGTGGAATTATAACTGCAACTACTTTTAGTGGTGATGTAATTGGTAATTTAACAGGTCAGGTTAATTATGCTCTCGTAGCTGCTGCAGCAACAACTGCTGGATATGCTAGTACTGCTGGAATCTCGACCACTTCTCAAGGTTTAACTGGAACTCCTGATATAAGTGTTACTGGAATTGCTGGTACGAGTGCAACATTTACTGGTGTTGTAACTGCTACGAGTTTTGTTGGTAACTTAACTGGAACAGCAACAACTGCAAGTGTTGCCTTAGCATTGTCTCAAGATGCATCTTATACTGCTAGTAATATTATAGGTGGTATTGGATCTTTTGGTTCGGTTGGTATTGGAACTACAAATCCTGCAACTGATATTCAAATAGTTAATCCAAATAATGCAGTTATTACATTAGGTAGAGCAAATTCTACTACTGGTAATAATGGAGCAATAGGATTTGGTAAAGTATCTGGTAGTTTCCCATATAGTGATGCAAACTCTTTGGATATACTTAATTATGGTATTGGTAATATTAATTTCTACTTAGAAGCAGGTACTCCTGGTATAACTACTGGTAATTTCTATTGGCATAGAAGAGGAAATTATAGTCGTTTAATGACCTTAACTAATGCAGGTCAATTAAGTATTGGAGGAACTCAACCAACAACTACATTACAAGTAGTAGGAACTTCTACAGTAACAAATAAAGCATATTTTGGTAATGATGTTGAAGTTGCAGGAGATGTTACTACTCAAGGATTATCAGCAACTTCATTAAGTATTTCACAATTAACTGCAAATCTAGTTGGAAATGTTAATGCTGCGTCTGGTCTTTCTACATTTACTAATGTAAAGGTAACAAGTAGATTAGGAATTAATACTGAAGCTTCTAATGTAGGTCTTTATATTAATACTAAAGGATCAACAGTTTTTGCTGATAGTTCTGGATACATTGGTATTAAAACTGATGCTACTTATTTTGAAGGAATCAACGCATATAATACACAAGCTATAATTAGTGCAGTTGGTATTGGAACTACACTCCCAAGATCAGTAGCTGACTTTGCTGATGCAGGTGCAACTGGTATTGTTACTACAAATAGATTTTTAATACCACCAAGTATCACATCTACTGAAAGAACTGCTATTGCATCTGTTCAAGATGGTGCATTAATATACAATGAAACGAGTGATAGATTAGAAGTATATCCAAATTCTACAATAGGATGGGTTGGAATCTCGACAGGTTCTAGTGGTGGAGGTGCTTCTGCACTTAATGATTTAACTGATGTTAATGCAGGATCACCAACAGATAATCAAGCATTAAGTTGGGATAGTTCAACATCTAAATGGATACCTCAAACTGTTGTTACTGATGATTCAAGAACAACAAAAGCAGGAACTACTGGTAGTATTGCAAAAGATGCTTCTGCTGATTTAAGTATTACAGGATTCAAATCATATGCACTATTAAAGGTTGCTATTAGTGCCCCTGCATGGGTAGTTTTATATACAAATGATACTACGAGAACTGCTGATGATGGTAGAGCAGAAGGAACAGATCCGACTCCTGGTTCAGGTGTAATTGCAGAAGTTCTTACAACAACAGCAGGTGCAAGCACATTTGTAATGTCTCCTGGTGTGATTGGATGGAATGATGATGGATCTCCATCAACTACAATTTATGCAAAAGTTAAGAATAAGCGATCATCTTCTGGTAGTAATGCAATTACAGTAACATTAACAGTTCTTAAATTGGAGAGTTAAATGGCAGCAACTAAGGAGTATATTGTTACTCTCAAAAATCATAACGATCTCGATGATTTTTATACACAGATGGAAGGATCTAGTGCTGAAAATGAAGATATTCCATCTCGACCATGTAATTGTTGTTGTAGAAGAACAATTAGTAGGAATACTCATTATGATCTGACAGAGGCAGAAGCACTAGAATTATCAAAAGATTCTAGGGTATTGGCAGTTGAAGAACCACCACATAAACTAGGTATAGAACCTGTTCCTTTTTGGGATCAAACTGCTGATTTCCAAAAAAGTAGTTCTTCAATTTCATCCACAGATAAAAATTGGGGTCTTTTTAGGACTATAAATGGTGCTAGTGTTGCAAATTGGGGTAATGATAATACATCTTCTCATAATGCAACAATTAAGACTACGAGTTCTGGTAAGAATGTTGATGTTGTAATTGTTGATAGGCATATTACTCCAAATCATCCTGAATTTGCGGTAAATGCAGATGGAACAGGAGGAAGTAGATTTGTAAATTTTAATTGGTTTCAATATAGTTCTGCATTAGGATATAGTAGTAATGCAACTTATGATTATTCTGCTGGAACAAGTTCTCATGGTACTCATGTTGCTGGAACTGTAGCTGGAAATACACAAGGATGGGCGAGAGATGCTAATATCTATAATATGGAATTTTCGAGTAGTGCTGGTGGTGGTAATGGAGTAAGTACGTGGACAAATATGTTATGGGATTATTTGAGACATTTTCATAAAAATAAAGATATAAACCCTGCAACTGGTAGAAGAAATCCTACAATTACAAATCATAGTTGGGGATATAATCAAGGTACTTATAATATTAGTAATGTTAACAGTGTAACTTATAGAGGAACAACTACCTCTGTAACTGGATCAACTTCTGAAAGACAAGCAATTTTAGAGGCAAATGGATGTCCTTGTTTATATGGAGTTTATCTTTATAGAACACCAGTTAGAGTAGCGTCGGTTGATGCTGACGTTGCAGATGCTATTGCAGATGGTGTTGTGGTTATAAGTGCTGCTGGTAATTCTTATTGGCCAATGGATATTTCTAGTGGACAAGATTATAATAATTATTTTACTACTACTGGTAATAAATATCATACAAGAGGATCAACACCTGCTGCTGCTACTGGTGTAATATGTGTTGGATCTGTGGGCAATAAAGTTGCTGAATATAAGTCAGGTTTTAGTAATTTTGATGAAAGAACTGATGTATGGTCTGCTGGTTCTAACATTATATCTGCTATGGGAACAGCACAAGATCCTTATGCAACTCCTTATTCTCCTAATGCTACTGATCCTAGAGATAGTAATTATAGAATTGCATCAATTAGTGGAACAAGTATGGCAAGTCCACAGGTTACAGGTTATATTGCATGTTTAGCAGAGCAAGAACCAAATTTAAGAAATGCAGATGTTTTACAACATCTCGTAGAAAATTCTAAAGCAAATGTAGCAGATGCAGGTGCATCAAATCCTGTTCAATCCCCTTATGAGAGTTTGGCTAATTCTCCTAACAGATGGTTATTCTATGTAAAGAAACGACCTGAGAGTGGGGTTGCTTATCCATCTATTACCCAGAATAATCGCAATCCTACTATTAATGGAGTTAAATATCCTAGAAGTTCTTCATTGGTAACAAAAACTTCTTAAAATATGAAATCTTATAACTATGTTTGTAGTGGTTTAAGGCAAAGATTATAATTCTTTAAGACAACCAGTGGCGAAAGTGTCACAAGACCCCATACAGGGGTCTTTTTTATGCTATAATATATTCAGTTGAAATTCATTAATGCCTTTACGTCCACACCAAATTGATGCTCTGGATGCAATGGCAAACAATCCAAAGGGTCAAGTTATCGTTCCTACAGGTGGTGGTAAAACCATGTGTATGATAGAGGATGCTGCTGCATACTTCAAAGGTTTAACTGCCAAGACTATCGTTGTGGTTGCTCC
>CENF01218919.1_pt1 | contig 13615 bp, 17 predicted proteins | sample 361291 | NCBI WGS metagenome assembly CENF01 (sample SAMEA2619399, study PRJEB7988) | marine metagenome | isolation source: saline water (ENVO:00002010), including | reverse complement strand
TTTGTTTAAGTTAGATATTCTAACCTTATGTCGACAAAATTATTGAGGCAAATTAAAAATTCTCTACCTGATTTAAGAAAGTCTGAAAAAACTGTAGGAGAATATATTTTAAAAGATCCCAAGTCGATTATAACAATGAAAACTTCTGAAGCCTCTAAAGCCATGGGTATTAGTGAGCCGACCCTTATAAGGTTTTGTAAAGCTATTGGTTTCACCGGGTTCCAAGAACTTAAAATAAATCTATCCCAACAATTAGCTGCAGATGATTATTTTGTTATGTATGAAATCAAGGAGGATGATTCAATTCATGAGTTATGCGAGAAAGTGTTTGATACTACTATTAGCGAAATCCTCAATGTTAGATCTCAAATTGATCAAGATATATTAGAGAATGCGATAGAAACATTAGTTAATGCAGAAAGAGTTGAGTTTTATGCTTTTGGAGGCTCTGCTCCAGTTGCTATGGATGGGCAACATAAATTTTTCAGACTAAAAATACCTTCATCATACATCTCTGATCCTCACCTTCAGTTTATGTCAGCAAATTCATTAGAAAAAAACGATGTTGTTGTGGCAATTTCTCAGTCAGGAACAACTGCAGCTCTAATTGATAGTGTAAAGATTGTTAGAAAAAATGGAGTTAAAGTTATTGGAATAATGCCTGGTAATTCTCCATTGGCAAATATATGTGATTTTCCTTTGGCTATTGATGTTGGTATAAATAATAGAATATCGAAACCAGTTACATCTAGAATTGCATACACTGCTGTAATAGATGTTTTAACAATGGGAGTGGCTCAATTGAAACCTGAAGCACAGGAGCACTTATATAATATTGCAGATAGTCAAAGATCTCTTAAGGTAGATAATTAATAAATTGCAGACTCTCTAAACCAAAGATTTACTGCCCATTTTTCACCTTCAACTACAGGTGAACCAGCGTGAAGTGCATCAGGATTAATTTCTGTAGTTCCTTCTATGCAATTGTGAAAAACAACCACATCACCTTTATTAGGTTTCACTGAAACATTTATTTCTGGAAAATCTGTCTCTCCGCCCTCTTCAACATCATTTAAATATGCTAAAGCCGTTACCATTCTTTGACCTCCGGGGAACCAATTATTTTGGCCCTCTTCGGTTGTTTTATCAAAAGCATCGAAATGAGGTTTATATTCATTACCTGGGCCATAATGCACAAGCTGAAATTGCTCTGCATTGTTTATTGGCATCTGTACTAAGACAGAAAATCTTTTACTAACTTCATGGACGATATCATTTGCACTATGTTCTAACCAGCAATAATCATTTGTTCTGCTGGCGTGAACCTCATGTTCAGAGTCTGTAATAACAGTAGCTCTTTCCATTTTTCCCCTACCTAGCTCAACAAATGCATCACATTCTTGATCAGACAAAAAACCAGATACAACATAAACTACAGGACTTGAGGAATAAAGTGTTACGTTTTCAGATATTTTTTTTGGTTTCATTTTCGATTCAAATTATACTATTTTTGTATATTAACTTTAAACTTTAATGAAAATCTTTATTTCAATAGCCTCTTACCAAGATCCTTTATTGGAAGCGACATTAAGAAGCGCTTATGATAAATCTGATATGCCTAAAAATTTGGTCTTTGGCGTTTGTGATCAATCCTCAAAATCTTTAAATTTAGAATCTATAGAATTTAGAAGCCAAATTAAGTATGAGCATATAAATCCTCTTTATTCAAAAGGGCCTTGCTGGGCAAGATCTAGGATACAAGATAATTTTAATGAGGAAGATTATTATTTACAAATTGATTCTCATATGCAATTTGAAAAAGGGTGGGATTCTTATCTAATAAAACACATTCAAAAAATTCAGTCTGTTAACTCTGAAATGCATCAGCTTCCAGTTATTACTTGTTACCCTCGTTCTTTTGATGTGATTGATATAAATAATAATAAATTTGAATTAAATAAAAGTGATAATAATACTCACACGATTGCTTATAGAGAAGATGCTATGTTTATAAAAGAAAATTTTTGTAGACAAATTGGATCAATTGCCAATGATGAAATATGTCATGGTTATCTTATTGCAGCAGGTTTTTTATTTTCTACAAAAGAGTTCGTCAAACAAATTCCATATGACTCTGATTTCTATTTCTATGGGGAAGAGATCTCTCTAATGTTAAGAGCTTTTACAAGAGGTTTTGGCATATTCCATATACCAGCTGCACCGATTTTCCATTTATATGCAGACATATCTGAAGTAAAAAGAAAGCTTCATTGGGATGAAGATGAGGACAGCCAAAGAACAACAAAGTGGCACCAAAGAGAAAATAAAAGCATCAATAAACTAAATAACATTATTAATAACAAAGTTGAGGGAATATTTGGTTTAGGAGATAAAAGAATATTAAAAGATTATGAATTCTTATCAGGCGTAGACTTACTAAATAAAAAAATACTAGATAAGGAAAAGGCTTTTACAGGAAAATTTATTTCATCATTGCCTTGGGATAGTGACCCTTATTAAAATATTTTAAGCTTAAATGATAGAATTATTAGATAAAATTTAGGAGATAATATGAGCGAAGAGATCAAAAAATTTTTTACAACTTATACTGATTTTGTAACAAAAGTTACAAGTGATCCTAGTATTGATCTAGACCAACTTAAAAAAAGCTTTGATCAAATTGAAGAAGGCTCGAACATTAAAACCCCAAGATTGCTTACTGCAGCTCTAGGTCTAGGAAGTGAAACAGGTGAATTTGTAGAAATTGTAAAAAAAATGTTTCTTCAGGGAAAGCCGCCATCCGAAGATAATATTTTTCATATGAAAAGAGAGCTTGGAGATATTATGTGGTACTGGGTTACCGCCTGTGCAGCACTTAATCTTGATCCATATGAGGTTATAAGTGAGAACCAAGAGAAGTTAGCAGCCAGATACGGAGAAAAGTTTGAGGTTGAAAGAAGTGAAGTCAGAAAAGAAGGAGATTTATAAGTCATCAGGATATTGAAAGCGCTAACATGATTGGGAGTGCTGTAATAAATTTGTAAATGATTTCTCTTCTTTCTTCATTATATTTCTTGTATGGATTTGTTCTTTTTTACTCTTATTTAAAGGGTTATAGCTTTTTAAAATATTTATTAAAAAGAAAAAATATAAATACCGTGTTGACAATAGAGCTGGTGTTTATCATTTTGTGTTCTTTAATAGTATTTACCTCTCAGCCTTTGAATTGGATTGTTGCCTTGATCATGTTTACTCATATAACTAGTGTCATTTGGTTAATTTCAAGCCCTGATACCTATTACTCAATGGCAAATTCAGACTCAGTGAATATGGATTCTCTTGAGACTGCCTCGGCAATGATTGTTTTTGGTTATGGGGTGTTTATCTATTCGTCTAAGTTTTTTTAGGTTAGTTCTTCTAATCTCTTAAGAAGACAAGAGGTGTCAAACCTTCCGCCACCAGACTGCTGTATATCTTTATAATATTCGTTAATTATCTTGGTGATATCAAGATTGATATTAGACTTACTTGCTTCATTCAATAAGATATCTAGATCTTTTCTCATTAAATCAACTGCAAATCCGTGGTCATATTTATTTTGTGTCATTGTTTTCCATCTATTATCCATTTGCCATGATTGAGCTGCGCCCCTTGAAACAACCTCAAAAACATCGTCTGTCTCTAAGCCAACTTTTTTAGAGAAATTAATACCTTCTGCTAGAGCTTGAAGCAAACCTGCAATACATATTTGATTAGCCATCTTTGTAAGCTGACCAGAGCCAGAAGGACCCATATGTTTAATAAACTTTGTGTATGGCTCTATTATACTTTTTACCAAAACATATGAATCTTTGTCACCGCCAGCCATTATTGATAATTCGCCCAAGTTTGCACCTGACTCACCTCCAGAAACAGGGGCATCAATATAAAAAGCTTTCTTAGAATTAAGTAGTCCGTTTATTTCCTTTGATAGCTCTGCTGATGTTGTAGTGTGGTCAACTATTATAGATCCTGGTTTAAGTTTTTTTATTATTCCGTCATCTCCAGAGATAATACTTCTTACATCTTTATCATTGCCTACACATATCATTATTACATCAGACAATTCTGCAATCTCTGACGGTGATTTACAGATAGTGCCGCTAAATTCCTTATTCCAAGCTTCAGATTTTTTATAAGTTCTGTTAAAAACAGAGATATTTCCATTTTGATTAGCCAGGTGTCCAGCCATAGGGAACCCCATAACACCCAAGCCTATAAAGCCTATGGCTTTATTCATACTATGAAATCTTCTCTGTCTTTTTTGGCAGTTCTTTTGATCCCATCTTTTGTATGATACTCCGATGTAATACCCTTAGTGCCTTCGTTGTTTTTTATTAAAAAGAGATAGATTGCGGACATAACTACCCACATAACCGGAATTAAAATAATAGACTCTATCATGATGTTTTATCCATTAATTTTTGTTTTAAATGCTTCAAAAGCTGATTGATATTCGGATTCGATTCTACTAACAAGATCTGCAACAGAAGGCGAATCTTTTATTGCACCAATGCCTTGACCCGAACCCCAAATATCCTTCCATGCCTTCGAGTCTGTATTTCCGCCAGATCCGAAGTTCATTGAAGATTTGTCTGCATCAGGTAGGTTGTCAGGATCCAACCCAGCATTTTTAATAGATGGTTTTAAATAGTTTCCATGAACGCCTGTAAATAATGAAGAATAAACTATATCTTCAGCAGCGCTAGCTTCTAACATTCTTTTATATTCTGGGTCTGCATTGGCCTCTTCAGTTGCAATAAATCTAGTTCCTAAATATGCAAAGTCTGCTCCTAGCGCTATTGCAGAGGCGACTGCATGACCATCACCAATTGACCCAGATAATATTACAGTGCCATCGAACCATTTTTTAACTTCTCTAAGTAAAGCAAATGGCGATAAGGCACCTGCATGCCCTCCAGCACCTGCACATACAAGAATCAAGCCATCTACTCCCTGTTCAGCAGCCTTCTTTGCATGTCTAACGCTAATAACATCATGATAAACAAGTCCTCCATAACTATGAGCTGCCTCAACAACTTCTGCTGGCGGTCTTAATGATGTAATAATTATTGGGACTTCATGTTTCACACACGTTTCCATGTCTTGCATTAATCTATCATTTGATCCATGGCAAATCTGATTAACTGCAAATGGGGCAACTTTTGCATCGGGGTTTTCTTCTTGATATTTAGATAATTCAGTCTTTATTCTAATAATCCATTCCTCAAGAACATGTTGAGGTCTTGCATTCAATGCTGGAAAAGACCCTATTATGCCAGCTTTACATTGTGCAATTACCAAATCTGGTCCAGATACTAAAAAAAGCGGCGCCCCGATTACCGGTATAGAAATATTTTCTTCAATATGTTTGTGTATAGCCAATTTAAAACTCCTTAGTAAATTATATTCTTTAAAATTTTGTTGGGTAGTCGTCTATCAGATAAACAAAAGCTTTGACACCTTTATCTAAAGCAGAGTCATCAACATAAAAATATGGTGAATGATTTCCAGCGACATCTGTTCTTTCTCCAAAATTAGATGATTCTAAACCAACGCCAGGTTTATTAATACCCAACCAGAAATACATACCTGGTATTTCTTGAGAAAAATAGGAGAAATCTTCTGCACCAGTAACTGGTATATTTGATTCATAGAATTTTCCTGGTGAAGCTTTCATAAGAGATCCTTTCATTGAATCAACTAATTTAGGAGCGTTGTATGTAACTGGATAGAAACCACCTACATCGAATTCAACTGATATATTTGTTCCGGTGCCAACTGCAACGCCTTTTGCAATTTGCTCTATTTCTTTATATATCTCTTTTCTTAGTTCAGGATCAAACGTTCTTATAGTTCCCATAATTTCGGCGTCTTCTGGAATGATGTTATTTCTTGTTCCTGCTTTCACTAAACCAACAGAAATAACTGCTGGGTTATTAATAATATTTATCCTTCTGCTTACAATAGTATTTAATGCTTCTATTAATTCTGCTGTTGCCATTATCGGGTCAACGCCCGACCATGGAGTGGACCCATGGGTTTGGACACCTTTTATTTTTATTCTATATGCTGATGCTGCTGCCATGGCAGGACCAGATTTAACTGAAAGAACTCCATTTGGTATATTTGTAACATGCAAGCCAAATATGACCTCTGGGTTATGTCTTTTGAATATACCCTCAGCCAACATCATTTCAGCTCCTCCACCCTCTCCTTCAGGTGGGCCTTCTTCAGCGGGTTGAAAGATAAACATAACCTTACCTTTTAAATTTGATTTATTTTTTGCTAGAAATTCTGCAACTCCCATTAAAATTGCTACATGGGCATCATGACCACATGCATGCATAACTCCAACGTCATTTCCAAGATAGGTTGTTCTTACTTTTGAAGCAAAAGGAAGTCCAGTTTTTTCTTCAACTGGCAATGCATCCATGTCAGCTCTTAAGGCCATAGTCGGTCCAGGTAAATCACCCTCTAAAATACCAACTACTCCAGTGTATGCAATTTTTGTTTCTACTTTAATTCCAAGAGATCTAAGATGATCTTCTATCTTCTTTGATGTTCTGAACTCTCTGTTACCGAGCTCTGGATTTTCATGGATATCATGTCGCCACTCAATAACTTTAACCATAAGTTTATCGATGTCTTTATTTAAATTCTCTTTTAAATCAGCAATGGTATTTATAGATGTTATGGATATCAGAAATATAATAAATTTTTTCATAGTAAAAATGATTATAAATAAATTACCTACTAAATAATATAAATTGAAAATAGTTTAATAAATTGTAAAGGCCTAATATTCCCATTATTTTGATGATTTTGATAAGATAAGTAATGCGAAATCTTGTTTTAATTACTTTGGTATTTGGATTTTCTTCATTTTCTCTTGCTGAGGATCAAAAAAAAGAAGCATCAGATAGCTTTAAATATTCTTCTATAAGCATTGATTTAATTCAAACTGATAAAACTGCAGTAGGTGCGAAAGCATCAATACCATTACCTGGTGGATTGTATGTTGTTTTAGAGAGAAAGGTTGAGGGGATCGATATGTCTAATGATTCCTATGATAGAGCCATTAATGCGGCAAGAATTGGTGCTCATGCTGGGATAGGTGATATCTTTGACTCCATCTCTGCGAAAGGCCTGAAGTTAGGCGTTAAGAATATCTTTGATGTATATGCAGAGGTTGGTTTAAAGAGTACAGCATATGAAACTGATATTAACTCTTTTTCTAAAGACGATGCTAAAGCAAATGTGATTACGGGAATTAGATTTGGCAATAGCTCAGGATGGGAGGGAAAATTGTATGTTGATTTCTCAAAAGACTCCGATGTTGCATTAAAACCATGTCCACCCAATCAAGCTTGTCCTGAATTAATTGAATATGAATTGAGAGATGAAACAGACCAAAAATTTGGTGCAGGTGTTTTATATAATATTAATAAGAGAAGCGCTGTCTCTTTTGAAATGTCTTCCAGTAAAATTTTTGATTCATCGATGAAAATAAGTTATCAATTAAATTTTTAGGTGTCATATTATTTTCTTAAATAAACAACCGAGTGATTCTTAAATTTACATTTTCCAACCTCAGTAAATCCAAGGTCTTTATGAAATCTTATTGAAATCTCATTCAAAGGATACGTATTCACCTCACAACATATTGGCAAATCATTATTAGCTGCAATCGATTCGATTTTTAAATAAAGATTTTTTCCTATTCCAAATCTTCTATATTTATAGTTGATAGCAATTCTATCAACATATAAAAATTTGCTTTCTTTTTTCTTAAAGAATTTATAGTTTTTAGATTGATAGGCTGACTTTTCTCTAAAACATATCATGAAGCCAATGATTCTATTTTTCAAAATAACATAATAATTTTTTGAACTTTTCCTAAGTAAATTTTGTAATTCTTTTGTTGAGGATAGGCTGCCAACCTCTGGGGTATTTTCTTGATTAAGAAAATAAATTTGTTCTAGTAGATTTTGTTCTATTGAGCTAGAAAATTCTTGAATGATATATTTAGATTCTTTTTTCACTAATAAATAACTTTATTTGCTTGTCTTTTCATACTCCTTCATGGCTTCATTGATTTTAGACATTGGTTCTGCAATAAAGAGCTCTTTCGTTATCGTGTAACTTGGATGCCCCATGCTTGCTAAATCCTTAGCCTTTTCTTTTGCAACTTTCATTAAGTTTTCTGGGCTAACAACATCATCCATTAAACCAGCTTCCTGAGCTTGATCTAATGTATACATTTCTGCTCCAAGTACAGCTCTATATTTATGTGAATTATTAACTCTAAATTTAATTAATTCTAATATCGGAGTGGGTATTACCATATTGGTTCTCATCTCATTTGCGCCAAGCAAATAATCTCCTTTAACACCAATTCTATAATCACAACAACATATTAAAAATGTACCAAGAGCAATTCCATGACCTGAGCATGCAGCTATAACTGGTCTTGGAAAAGAAAATATTCTTGCTAATAATTTAAATGCATTTGCCGACATTTCCATGATCAGATCCATATCACCACTTTGTATGGTTTTTAAATCTAGGCCTGCAGAAAACATACCCTCTTTACCAGTAATTATCAGGCAGCCCTTTTCTGTTTCAACTTGATCTAGGCAGTCATTTACTTGTTGAGACATTTTAGAGGAGAAAACATTGGCTTTTCCATCATCCAAGGTGAGTATGGATATATCTTCTTCCTTCTTAAGCGTGGCTATTTTTTCTGACATAATACTAAGAAATAATTAAAATGGAATTTTATCATGATTAGAAGAATACTTAAGTACGTCAAAAGATTTTTAATCTTAGTTGTTGGAATATCTTCATTGTATCTAGTAAACCTGTTTCTGATGAAACCTTTTTCGATTGATCACTTTTTAGGTAAAGAGCTAGCTTTTGACCTTATTGATTCACCTGAAGCATTAACTTACATAGGAATATTTGATAGATTTAATTGGCTTACTAAGCATAATTCTAAATTAACTATCCCAGATGAGGATGATATAAATGATGAAATTGAAAGCCTTGAAAAATCACTCAAAACTTTATACAAATATAAGGATTCCAGGCTTACAGATGTTCAAAAAAACACAAAAAAGATTGCTATATTTGATTATGAAAATAATTTAAAAAACTTAAAGGATTTTCCTTATCATGACTATCCTTTAAACCAAATTGGAGGCATTCATTTAAACACAATTGAATTCTTAAGCGATATGCATCCAGTACGAAATATTTCTGAAGCTGAAGGTTTTATAAGTAGAGTTAATCTGATTATGGAGGTCTATCAAGGAACTTTAATAGATCTTGAAAAACAATCAGAAGCTGGCATCTTTCCACCAGAATTTGTCTATGAACGTGTTATTGAGCAACTTGATGAATTTATAAACTTTACTTATGAAGAACATCCCCTTTTTACTCAATTTATGAAAAAGGTTAAAGACTTAGACATTAGCAGTGAAGAAGAAATTTATTTTGAAGAAGCAATAAAAAATGGGATAGATGAAAGCGTAACTCCTGGCTTTATTCTATTAAAGAATTTTATGATTAAGACTCAGAAAAATGCTAATAAGAATCATGGAATATGGTCACAGCCTGATGGAGACGAATATTATAAACTTAGAATAAGATCTTACACAACAACCGATTATTCTCCTGAAGAAATTCATCAAATGGGACTCGGTGAAGTTGAAAGAATATCCAATAGGATGAAAGAAATTCTAAACATGCTTGGTTATGACAAAAATAAAAGTGTTGGTGCGTTAATGAATGAACTTAATGAAAGTCCTGATTATTTATATGCTGATACGCCTGATAGAAAAGAAATCATCGTTAATGATTATACTGAAATGGTAAATGAAGCGATCAGCGTTATGACTGATTACTTTCATACAATGCCAGAAGCTGGTGTTATTGTAAAAGCTGTTCCTGAGTATTCGGAGCAAACTGCTGCAGGAGGATATTATCAACAACCTGCACTAGATGGGAGTAGACCCGGAGTATTTTATGCAAACCTATATGATATAAAGCAAACTCCAACTTATAGCATGAGAACTCTTGCTTATCATGAGGCAACACCAGGCCATCATCATCAAATCGCTCATTCTTTAGAAAATGATAGTCTAACAATGTACAGAAGATTTGGTTATAGGACTTCAGCATTCTCAGAGGGCTGGGCTCTTTACGCTGAACGGTTAGCTCTAGAAGTTGGTCTTGCAGAAGACCCATACGATGAGCTTGGAATCTTACAAAGTGAGTTATTTAGAGCTGTAAGATTGGTCGTTGATACTGGAATGCATTATAAAAAATGGACTAGAGAAGAAGCCATGCAATATATGAAATCCAAAACAGGTATGTCAGATACAGAAGTTAGAGTTGAGATAGAAAGATATATTGTTTGGCCTGGACAAGCTCTTAGTTACAAAGTTGGAATGATTAAAATCTTGGAATTAAGAGAAAGAGCTAAGAACAAAATGGGTGATAAATTTAATATAAAAGACTTTCATTCTGCTGTATTAGATCATGGGAACCCTCCTCTATTTATTGTTGAGGAGATGGTGGAGAAAATGATTGAACAATCTAAAGATTAATATTTTTCAGGATGTTTGGGTTTAAATACACTGTAATATTTCTTAAGATCTAAAATATCTTTTTTGTTATCGCCAGAAAGTTTAAATACCCTCCCAAGGAGAATTTCCTTTTTAGAAAAATCCAAAGAAGCTGGGACAATTTGAGCATTAATTTCTTTAGCAATGCGAAGAAACCCGGTTTTCCATTCTTTGACTTTTGATCTTGTGCCTTCTGGGGATATTGCGATCAGTGAGCTCTCAATTCCTTTTATTTGATCAATGGCATGTTGAATGACTCCGCCAGGTTTTGATCTATCAACCGGTATTCCTCCCATATACCTTAAAAATGCCCCAAGGCCATATTTAAAAGCAGTATGTTTTCCAATAAAAGTTATCCTCGCATCCAGTCCAGCTACTGCAGCAACGCCAAAAATTCCATCCCAGTTTGATGTGTGAGGAGCAATAAGTATAACCAATTTTTTATTATCATATTCATGTTCGATGCCCCCTTTTACTTTCCATCCAAATATACTTAAGACTGTTCTCCCAAGCCATTGAAGAAGCTTTGGCCTGTTAGCCCTGAAACTTTTAGGAATTTGTTTGTTAGAAACACTAGGCATGAGGTTCTATTTTTGACCTAGCTTATCTTTTATAAAATATGGTAGGTATATTAAATAACAGACCATCACCGTAAGCATGTATATATCTATCATATGATATGGAGCATCGCGCATTAGGTCAGTTACGTTAAAGCCTGGCGGTTTTTCGACAACATACCAATAATTGGCCGGAGATCCTAAAAAGTTATTAATTGGGTACATGAGTAGTAAAAACACTGATAGAACAGCCAAAACTCTATGTACATCTTTTAGTTGTGGTCTATGATTATCGATAATAATCGCATAAGCAACTCCAAGAAGAATCATTGAATGCCCTATCATATGTCTTAGATAGTCAATATGTGGGAATGAATACTTAACATCCGGGGTTAATATAGCCATACCTGCACCTGAGATTCCAGCAAAGAAAGCAAATAAGAAAAATTCTCTCCTTTTTGTATAGAAATATAAAATAATTGAAGCTGATGAGAAGTCACACAAATGAAGTGGAAGGCCAAGCTTCCAATTATTTATACCATACCCTTCTCGAAAAAAATCCATGGTTTGATTCGTGAGAATTAAGACAACAATGGCTATGATTAAAATATTCTTGCTTGAACTGCTTTTATTAACAAAAAATCTTGGTAGAACAAAAATTATTGTCATACAGATAATAGTAAAAATAATATGAGATGGACTCGAAAGTCTAAAATCGATCATTGACGTAAAATTTACTAGGGTGTTTCTGGTAAATTCTCGTAATTGAGTTCTTCATATGGGTTCTGAATGCCAATAGCATCCGGATGTACCACTGAGATATCAATATCGCTTCCGTAGTCGCCAGCAAAGAATCCTGCAAAAGTCCCTCTAGGAGCAATATATATTGTTGCAAACCTTCCAGATTTGGCATAAACAAGAGTTATTTCTTCGCCAACCTTAGAAGATATTAATCGCCAGCCAGTTGTAAGGGTTTCAGTCCCATAAAATATAAGATTTTCAGCAGGACTAAAGCCTGAAGTTAAAATAATTCTTCCAGAAATTGCTTCACCTGTCCCAAGAAGAACAGTTGGAGCTTTTACAATTTGCGCATCATCTGGCAAAGGCAAATCTTCCAGTAAATACGCAATAACTTTTCTTTGGTTTGCTTGATACTCATCTGTTACAAGAGCACAACCAGAAAACATGATTAGCAAAATAAAGGCTGAAGAAAATATTTTAATGTTCATATGTTTTTTTTAAGTAATTTATTAAATTCTAATATGTTAAGCATATACCTGACCAAATTTATTTTCAATAAAATCATCCCATGATAAAGACTCTTGCTTAATAAAACCTTTATTCCCAATTTTTCCATCAAGGTACATTTTTAATGCGCTACAAACTCCTGACGCAGTTGTTAATTGAATTGCGCTGTATTTTTCATTGCCATATATCTTGCGCAGATAGGTTTTTTCTTGCAGAACTCCATCAATTAGCCCTATTACCTTTACAAAAAAAATAATGACATCATTTTTAGTTCTTGGAACCTCTTTGTCAAATAATTTCTCTAAAACATCTTTGTTTTTTTTAAGATGAAGATCATTAAACAAAAACTTCATATGATTGAGGTGTCCTGGATATCTAATAGTTTTGTATGAAAGATTTTCTACTTTATCTTCATAAGTCTCACACATAGTTGCGCATCCGCCACTTGTATTAAAAGCTTCAAAGCTTTCCCCGTCTATGACAATTTTCTCAGCTCCTTCAAGAGGCATTGCCTTTATATGCTTACCTTCGTATATTGCATCAGCTTCATTACAATACTCATTTATAAGGCCGTTTGTTGACCAGCTAAGATAATAACTCATTTCATTTGTGGTGAATCTTGGTAAAGCGCCTACTCTCATCATTACTTCTTTCACACTATCAAAATCCTGCATCATGCCTGCAGCACAAATGTTGATAGCTCCAGGCGCTAAACCACATTGAGGCATCAGAATGTTTGAAGATTTTAATGATTTAATAAACTCAGTAGTATCCACATCTTCAGTTAAATCAAAATATCCTATACCCTCTTCTGAAGCTACTTTTGCTACAGTTTTGTTAACAGCAAACGGTCCAGCCGAAATAACTGCATTGCTTCCATCCAAAAATTTTTTTACTTGGCCTTCATCAGTGGCATCAAGACCGTCAGCAATATCGCCTTGAACTATATCGTAGTCATCTTTAAGTAGCTGTTTTAATGCCCATCCAATATTCCCACTACCAATAATTGCAATTTTAGCTTTCATCAAATTCAACTCCTTGAGCAAGAGGTAATTCTTCCCCATAATTTACAGTTGCTGTAACTCTTCTCATATAATTTTTCCATGCATCAGAACCAGACTCTCTTCCTCCTCCAGTATC
>CENF01220244.1_pt1 | contig 13629 bp, 12 predicted proteins | sample 361291 | NCBI WGS metagenome assembly CENF01 (sample SAMEA2619399, study PRJEB7988) | marine metagenome | isolation source: saline water (ENVO:00002010), including | reverse complement strand
CGACATAACCTACTTCCGTAAATTTGGTAGCCTCTACTTTCACAAAAGGTGCACCAGCCAATTTAGACAAGCGTCTTGATATTTCAGTCTTGCCGACCCCAGTTGGCCCAATCATTAGAATATTTTTAGGATAAATTTCTTCTTTAAGTGGGGAATTTACTTTTTTTCTTCTCCATCTGCTCCTAAGTGCAACAGCAACAGCCCTTTTTGCAGGTTCTTGTCCGATTATGAACTTGTCTAGTTCGGAAACTATTTCTCTAGGTGTTAACTCAGTCATTTAATTTTTGATAAGGTTTCAGAAACAACGTTATGGTTGGTATAAACACATATATCAGCAGCTATTTTTAGTGCTGTCTTGCAAATTTCCTTTGAAGAAAGATCATTATCGTAAATAGCTTTTGCTGCAGCTAGAGCATAATTGCCTCCCGATCCCACGCAAGCTATACCCCCTTCTGGTTCCAAGACATCTCCTGAACCAGAAATTATGAATAGATCTTTTCCATCAGAAACAATTAACATAGCCTCCAAATTTCTCAAATATTTGTCAGTTCTCCAATCTTTGGCTAATTCGATTGCTGATCTAGATAAATTTCCAGGGAAAGTTTCCAATTTTCTTTCGAGCCTTTCCAATAAAGAAAAAGCATCTGCAGTAGATCCAGCAAAGCCTACCAATATTTCCAATCCCCCAGGCTTCAATCTTTGGACTTTTTTTGCTGTGCCCTTAATCACAGTTTGACCTAAGGTCACTTGACCATCACCGGCAATAGTCACACAATCATTTTTCATTACTCCTATAATTGTTGTACCGTGCCAGGTTTGGTCTTTTGTATTATTTTTCATCATCAATTAAGTGTTCTAGCAATGCTTTGAATAGAAAATATTTCGATCACATCTTTTTTTCTTATGTCTTCGTAGTCTGAAAATGCCATACCACATTCTTGTCCAGACTGAACAGATTCTACTTCATCTTTAAACCTTTTTAATGTTTTAAGAGATCCTTCGTGTATTACTACATTATCTCTCAAAAGCCTTACCTTAGCTGATCTTTGAGCATTACCTTCAGTGATCAAACAACCAGCGACCTTACCCGCATTGGTCACTTTAAAAATCTCTAATATTTCGGCATAACCTAAAATGGTTTCCTTTATTTCTGGTTTAAGTAGACCAGAGGCTGCTTTTTTGATATCGTCAACCAAATCATATATTATAGAATAATAGCGTAATTCTACTTCTTTTTGATTTGCTCCATCTCTAGCAGAGGCGTTAGCTCTTACGTTGAAACCTATTATTGGTGCTTTCGAAGCTTCGGCTAAAATTACATCACTTTCAGTAATAGCGCCAACGCCAGAATGTAAAACGGTTATTTTAACTTCTTCTGTACTTATTTTATTTAAAGCTTGCACTATTGCTTCTGTGGAGCCTTGAACATCAGCTTTAACGACCAAAGGAAGTTCCGAAACTTCTTCATCTGCTTTTGCCTTTGCTATCATTTGATCCAATGTTTTTCCGGTACCTAAAGCATCCTTTTTGTCTTTAATAACCTGATTCCTATAATCTGCTATTTCTCTAGCTTCTGTTTCGTTTGAAACCACATTTAATATATCACCTGCCTCTGGGGTTCCATTCAAACCCAAAACTTCAACTGGAACAGAAGGACCAACCTGAGACACTTTCACATTTTGACTATCAATTAAGGCTCTCACTTTACCCCATTGATCTCCAACAACAATTATGTCCCCCTTATTGAGAGTACCTTTTTGCACCAATACTGTAGCAACTGGTCCACGTCCAACATCCAGCTTTGCTTCAATTACTGTACCTTCTGCTTCTCTATTCGGATTAGCTTTTAGTTCTAGTATTTCGGTTTGTAGGGTGATATTTTCCAGAAGAGTTTCCACTCCTTTGCCGGTAGAAGCAGAAACCTCAACATCTAAAACTTCACCTGACATTGACTCTACAATTACTTCATGCTTCAGCAGATCAGTCCTTACTCTGTTAGGGTCAGAATTTTCTTTGTCACACTTGTTTATTGCCACTATAATTGGAACTTTTGCTGCTTTTGCATGGTTTATAGCTTCTATAGTTTGAGGCATAACGCCATCATCAGCAGCAACAACTAAAATAATTATGTCTGTGACTTGTGCCCCTCTTGATCTCATAGAAGTAAAAGCTGAGTGTCCAGGGGTATCCAAGAACGTAAATAAAGAGCCTTTTTCTGTCTTTACTTGATAAGCACCGATATGCTGTGTAATACCACCAGCTTCATTGCCAGTAGTATTTGTTTTTCTAATAGCATCCAACAAGGAAGTCTTTCCGTGGTCAACATGTCCCATTACAGTGAGTATAGGGGCCCTTGGTTTCATATTTTCAGCAGCATCTTTTTCATCGTGCTTTAAAATAGCATCTTCCACATCTGAGGCTGAAACTCTTATCGGAATGTGATCAAACTCTTCAACTATCAAAATGGCGGTATCAGCATCTATTGTTTGGTTTTGGGTTGCCATTATGCCATTTGTCATCAATGTTTTAACAACAGAGGCAGATCTTTCAGCCATTCTATTAGCTAGTTCTTGAACTGTAATAGAATCAGGAACTGGTACTTCCCTTTTTACTTTTTCTCTTTCTGCACTATCTGATGTTTGCCTTCGCTTTACTTTTTCTTGTCTTCTTCTCAAAGAAGCAATAGATCTCTGTCTTCCACCCTGATCGGAAAGGGCCTGATTAATTGTTAATTTGCCAGACCTTCTTCTCTCAGAATATCCTTTGCTAGGACGCACTTCTTTTAATTCATCATCTTTCTTAAACTTTTTTCCGGCAGAAGCATCACCAGACTTACTTTCAAATTTATTGTCAATTTTTGAACGAGTTTTTTGTGTTGATTCTTCAATAGGTTGAGCAACATCTAAAACTTGTTGAACTGCCAAATTTTCTTTTTCTGATTTTTTACTTTCTTCCTTTTGCTCCAACAAAGCTTTTTCTGCAATCTTCCTATCAACCTCTTTCTTTTTGTTTTCTTCTTCCCTAGCGGCCTCTATGGCTTTCTTTCGTCTATCAATTTGTTCTTCTGAGTAACTTTTATTGGGTTGAGTTTGTGGGTCGAAATCACTATTTTCCTTAGTAGGTGTTTTAAGGTTTTGATTAGAGGACAAAATATTCTTACTGGGTTTTAGAATTTTTTTCCGCTTTGTTTCTATAAGGACCGACTTTGATCTCCCATGAGAAAGATTCATTCGGACAGAACTTCCCGAGCCCCGGACACTTAATGTTTTTGAGCTAGTGCCTTTTTTCTCATTTTCATCCATTATAAAATCGACCTTTTATTCTATATTCCTTAACAGCTTCTAAGATTCCCTAGGCGAGCAGTATCAAAAATTAACGGATTAGTAAAACTACTCTTTAGAAAGCCAACATTGGTAATTGCATCTCTTCTAAAAGGAATCCCAAGTTCCTTTCTATTCAAGCAATTAATCCTAGAAGTTTGGGACCTTGGCAGAGCTAGGCTCTTTTTTCGATTTTCAGATCCATCTCTTGCCTGCAGGAGTAATTCTATCTTATTCGTTAATAAATATCTTTGGATTTGTTCATGACCAATTATCACTTTACCAGCCTTTCTAGATAAAGCTATTAAACTAACGATTCTCTTTAATAATATGCTATCTATCCTTGAAATAAGATTTTCTTGTTGAAAATCTCTTCCAAATTTATTGCTTGCAAAGTCTTTCATCTTTATCAAGATTTTTCTAGAAGCAAGAACATAAAATTCTTTTCCATCAAATTCGTTAAATAGATCAAGTGTAAAAACATTGGATGGAGACAAAACAAACCTAATCATAACCTCACTTGGATGCATTTTTTTTGTAATATGACACATCTTTTTTTCACATAAGTTTTCCATACTTATTATAATTACCGTCCTATAAATTAAAAAACTGGATCTTCATTTATTATTTCTTTGTCATAATCCTCAGCTGTAATCCAGCCCATTTTGAGTCTAGCATTCATAACCAAAATCTTTGCCTCTTTTAAACTAATATCAAATTTTTCAAGAATACCTTCATCTTTAACTCTCTTTCCTTCAACTGTAGTATAACCTCCTGCAATTTCCCAATCAGCACATTTGGCAAATTCCTCAAGATTCTTAATATTTTCCTCAGCAAGTACCTGTATCATTTCAGGATTTAAACCTTCGAAATTTATTAAACTTTCCTCAACACCCAATTCTTTAGCTTTTTTCAATGCTTTATTATTATTTTCTTCTATACATTCCTGTGCTCTGGCTTGAAGCTCTTCAGAAGTGGATTCATCGAAACCTTCGATATTTTCAATCTCACTTTTTTCAACATATGCTACTTCCTCAAGCGTGGAAAAGCCCTCTGACACGAGCAATTGGGCCACCATTTCATCCACATTAAGAGTATCCATAAAAAGTTTTGATCTTTCAGAAAATTCCGTCTGCCTTCGTTCCGATTCTTCAGCTTCGGTCATAATATCAATATCAAATTGTGTTAGTTGACTGGCTAATCTGACATTTTGGCCTCTTCTCCCAATAGCTAGAGAAAGTTGATCATCTGGAACAACAACTTCAATTCTTTGAGAGTCCTCATCAAGGACTACTTTTGAGACCTCAGCAGGTTGTAAAGCATTTACTAGGAATGTAGGAGCATCTTCATTCCATGGAATTATATCTATCTTTTCGCCTTGTAATTCATTCACTACAGCTTGGACCCGAGAACCACGCATGCCAACGCAGGCACCGACAGGATCTATTGAGTTGTCAAGTGATATCACACCTATTTTTGCTCTACTTCCAGGATCCCTGGCAACAGTTTTAATCTCAATGATTCCATCATATATTTCGGGTACTTCCATTTTAAAAAGTTCAGACAAAAATTCCGGTGCTGTTCTAGAAAGAAAAATTTGCGGTCCCCTAGTTTCTGTTTTTACGTCTTTGATATATGACCTCACCCGATCTCCAGTTCGAAAAGTTTCTCGATTGATGAGCTGATCTCGTCTTAAAATTGCTTCACCTCTACCCACATCTACGATGACATTGCCATATTCAATTCTCTTTACTTGACCGTTAATAATTTGACCAACTCGATCTTTGAATTCTTCATATTGCCTTGCCCTTTCAGCTTCACGAACTTTTTGTACTATGGTCTGTTTTGCAGATTGAGCGGCAATTCTTCCAAAATCCATAGGAGGCAAGGGATCCTTGACAGTATCACCAATTTTAGCATCAGGAAGTAGGTCAATTACTTCATCAATTGTTATTTCTGTAAAGTGGTTTTCAACTTCTTCCACAACCAATCTACATCGATTCATTGTTAATTCACCAGATTTCGTATCAATTTTTGCTCTAATATCATATTCTGCCCCATACTTGGATCTTGCTGCTTTTGCCAAACTGTCTTCCATAGCCTCTATTACGAGTTCCGGTTCAATTAATTTTTCTCTTGCGACAGCATCAGCAATCTGAAGTAATTCAATTTTACTAGGGTTGTGTTCGGCCATTATCTTTCCTATTCGTTTTTAAGCCAATAATTTGGCCTCTTCTATGTTAGATACCTTAATATGGTGAATTTTATCAATTTGGAGTACATGCAGTTCAGAATTTACCACGCCAATCAATGTTCCTTCCAATTTACTAATTCCTAAATCTTCAATTTTTTGTTTTATTATAACTTTGTGGCCTTTCCATTCGTCAAAATCTTTAAGTCGAGTGAGAGGTCTATTCAAGCCTGGAGAAGATACTTCTAGGTGATATTCTTCCTGAAAAGAGTCTTTTGTGTCTAGTTCGTTAGAAATATTATGGGACATTTTTGCACAATCATCTATAGTTAATGACCTAAGTTTATTATCTATCATAATTTGTAAAGTTAGATTGGATTCATCAAATATTCTAATTCTCACCAATTCAAAACCACCATTCTCAACAATTGGTAGGATATTCTTGTATAAGGATCTTTCTACATTAGAACGGGCTATTAAATTTTCCATGTTATCCGTCTAGCACAAAAAAACGGGCCTAAAGCCCGTCAAAAACATTCCTTGACAGCATAGCACCTAAAATTAATTTTTCAAGTCTTTAAATACTAAAAGTCACTAATTATACCCCGTCTTTCCCAGTCTCCATACCTGGTTGGTTCAAGATCCGATGGACCATTTATTTCTTTTGGATTTTCTACCAAGGGTAATTTTTGATTTCTTATTTCTGCTTCCAATAATGCTTTTTCTGCTGTTTCTTTGGAAGGCTTCCTTATATAGTTGTTATATTTCATTTTGGAACTATCTTTAAAATTAATTTTTTTAAATAGGTCCATAACATTAAATGAAACTTGGTTGAGTAGCAAGGACTGGTGGATCGACTTTTGAAACTGAAAGATAGTTTAAAGGCAAGATATCTCTGCTTACAGATTTTGATAGGGGTTTTTAAGAAAAAGAAAACTGTTTCACAGACGCTAGAAGAGCAATACCTTTGTATGCATTCTTATGAAGAAAGTGATATTGCAAGAGCAAAAAGAATTTCAGACTTTATTTTTGTTTATCTTCAAGGATTGGATGAATGTATAAATGTTTATTCTGAAAAGAAACTCAAATTAGAAGTAAGAAATATTCTCCGTATTGTAGTTGCCGAGTCACTTATTGATGAAGCACCAGATCATGCAATTGTTAATTCAGCCGTTCAATTATCCAAACTAAGTAAATCGACAAAGTATTTCTCAGGTTTGGTCAACGCTATTTCAAGGAAGATATTAGTGTATGTTCAGGGTGATAATTTGAAATTAGTTTCAGTTTTAGATGAGAAACTAAGGTTTTATTTAAGTAATTATTATCCGGATGAAGTAATTAAGAGAATCGAAAAATTAATGACTAAAAAAGCACCATTAGATATTAACATTAAGAATCTTGAGGAAATAAATTGCTGGAAAAAAAAATTAAATGCAAAAAAACTACCTGGTGGAATCCTTAGATTAAAAAATCCTAAGGGCCTTTCTTCATTACCAGGCTTCAAGGACGGCAAGTGGTGGATCCAAGGCGCTTCGTCTGCCATACCTATTAAGGTGCTGGGTAAAATATCTGGAGCCGAAGTTTTAGACCTTTTTTCTGCTCCTGGAGGAAAAGCAATGCAATTGATTTCAGCAGGAGCTAGAGTAACATGTTTGGACTTTTCCAAAAAGAGATTAGAACTTTTGAAAAAAAACCTTTTTAGGATGAACATGAAAGCTAAGATCATTAATTCCGATATAAGGAAATTTGAGTCAAAAAAAAAATATGACATAATCACAATTGATGCACCATGTTCTTCTTCTGGGACCATAATTAAAAACAAAGATTTACCTCATCTCTTGCCAATAGAGAGAATTCTTAATTTAACAGCAATACAGGATGAATCCTTAGATTTGGCGAGAAAATACGTTAAAGAAGATGGAGTAATTTTATATTGTACTTGTTCTCTTTTTCCTGCCGAGGGTGAAGAACGAGTATCAGAATTCCTGGTAAAGAACCAAGATTGGATGCAAAAAGCCATTTGTCCAAAAGAACATGGGATAGAGGCCGATTGGGTGGATTCAAAAGGTGGTCTTAGGTTGAGGCCAGACCATTTGTTTGATTTAGGTGGAATGGATGGTTTTTATGCTGCAATCTTGGTAAAGAATAATTGATATTGTGCTCTCTGGTAGTTTGAAAATGTTTTGATGTAGGGAAATTGCGGTTTGCTCAGATTAAGAATAAGGTTTATTAATAATTTTAGAGATATATTCTTTCGCATATTTTTTCTGATTTCTCTATTATTGAATAGACTTTTTAAATTACCTAGCGAACTTGAGAAAGCTCCTTTTAACTTGTTTTCAGGACAATTGGTTTTAGGAAAACTATTAATCAATGGATATTTTAACAGTTTTTCAAAGCCAATAAGAACCTCAAAAGCGAGTAGAAATAATAATCTTGTCCCTAAAAAATTATTAGAAGGCTTAAAACCTGAAACGTTTTGTTGGTTATACTTGATATCTGGAATTAATAATCAAGAATCTAGAGATTATACCAAAGTTTTTGTGAATGAGTTAGGGGTTTTTAATAGAAAATTTTCTTATAAGATTTGGTGTTTAGAAACAACAGCCTTTAGACTTTGCTCTGTCTGTTTGAATATTCGCTTTTTAGAATTAGCCAAAGCTTTTAAAAATAAATCTAAGATGCTATCTTTTATACATTTTCATGTTCTTTATCTTTCCCTTTGCAAGACTTTTGTACCTAAAGGGCTAATCAGTTTAAGGATGAATTCGGGAATATTTTTTGCTAGCCTAATTTTAGGAGAAACAATATCAAAAAGAGATATTTTACTTGGAAGAATTGTTAAGGATCTTGGTTTCTTAATGAAGAAAAATGGGGAGCTTATCATTGATAACCCTGGAGAACTTCTGGAGATTTTCTTTTTGGTTAACAGGCTCATAAGGTTTTCTTCTACTTCAGACCTTTCAAAAGGAAAAAAAGATTTAAAATTAAGAAGTTTCCAAAATCAAATAGCGCCTATTTTAAGGGGTTTACGATTAGGTGGAGGACAGCTAGTGAGGGCCAATAATTTTGGAGGAGAGGTGATCCTTTGGGATTTAGACAAAGAATTGTCCGATGCCAGGTTAAATGATTTCTCGATTAGAAAACAAAACATGGGGTTCTACAGAATTAATTCGGGTCGCCTTAAATTAATTTTTAATGGAAAATCAAGAAAGATAGAAACAACAGCCAAAAGCTTTTGCTGTCCGGCCTTTTCCTTTGAACTAAGCTCTGGGCGACGTACTATATTTCAGAACAATTCTCCTTTCAATTTTTTTTTAGGTCATAGCGACAGAATACATAAAGTTGAGCAAGATTATAATTCTGTGAACTTTTTGAAAAAATCTAGATTAATTGATCTATCCCAAGGAGTTAGCAAAATTATGGAGGTTAAGAACTATAAAGATTATAAAAACAATTATATCGAAGGCAGAAAAAAGATCTTTATAGATCAGTCAGATATCTATCATTCCAGAAAATTAAGCATACCATTTTCTGGAACTGAAATGAGGGGTAGTGAGGTTATTTATTCAGAAAATAAAGATTTGAATTATTTTGACTACATCAACTTTCAGTTTTTTCTGCATCCAGAAGTTCATGTTTGGAAATCTGAAGGATCAAATTATTTTTTATTACAGCTTAATAATAATGAGATTTGGAATTTTGAAACTGATGAGAATAATGGTGACTTGCATACATATAATTACCTTGATCCTAAAGACTTACAAATAAAAAGAGCTTTTAGAATAGTCTTACGAAGAAGCTTGAGCGGTAAAAACCTATTTGTTGCATGGAGGTTTTTCCTGCAGAGCCATAGTTCCAGAATAACAAGAGAAAAAATTATTTCCTAAAAGGAGGTTGGGTTAAAACATAATGAAAAAAGGTTTTGTAAAGATTAAAAGAGCCATTATTTCGGTTTCTAACAAAGAAGGTATAGAGGAATTTGTATTAAGACTTAGGTCCTGGAACATTGAAGTAATCGCTAGTGGTGGAACGGCTAGTACACTAAGGGAAAAGGGAATCGAAGTGATAGATGTGGAGGATATAACAGGTTTTCCACCGCTGCTGATGGGAAGGGTCAAAACTTTACATCCGAGCATTCATGGAGGTATACTTGCGTTAAGAGACAAACCTCAACATATTTCAGATTTGAAACAAAATAATATAGAACCTATAGATTTGGTGGTTTGTGATCTTTATCCATTTGAGGAAATGGCAAGACAGAAAAAGGATTATAGTTCTTGCATTGAAAATATCGATATTGGCGGTATCACTTTGCTAAGAGCGGCAGCAAAGAATTATGATTATGTTACCGTTATCTCAAACAATTCTGGATTCCTGGATTTTTTAAATCATCTTGATTCAAATGATGGAAGCACAAGTCACGAGTTTCGCCGGCTAAATGCCATCAAGGCATTTTCATGTTCTTCGAACTATGATGGGCAAGTGTATAAATGGTTTGTGAGAGATGATTTTGACAAATTTCCAAAAGAAAAATTTATTAAATCAACGCTTAAAAAAAACTTGCCTTATGGGGAAAATTCTCATCAGCGTGCAGCCTTATATCAAACAGAAGATTATGATCAAAGCTGGGCCAACTACACTCAACATCAGGGAAAAGATTTGTCATATAATAATCTTTTGGATTTTGATTCTAGCATAGGTCTTATTCTTGGTTTCAGGGATTATTTAAGGCCGTTAGTAGGAATAATAAAACATACAAATCCATGTGGTGTGGCAACTGGAAAAACTGTTTTGGAGGCCTTTGAGAGAGCTTTTCTTTGTGACCCCATATCTGCATTTGGGGGAATTGTAATTAGTAACTCTAGCATTTCAGTGGGAGTAACAGAAAAAATTATACAGACTTTTTTTGAAATGATAATAGCTCCTTCATTTGATGATGAATCACTGGAGTTATTATCAAAAAAACAAAATATGAGAGTTGTTTCTATTGGGAAGAACTGGAAATCAAAAGTTGCTAGTGATTATGAATTTCGGTCAATTTATCAGGGTATTCTGTTTCAAGAAAGAGATAAAAATGAAATTAGTGCTAAAGATTTGAAACTAGTGACTAACCGTAATCCAAATAATAAGGAATTGGAGGACCTTATTTTCGCATGGAAAGTGGTAAAGCAAATAAAATCAAATGGCATTGTATTTGCTAAAAATGGTGCCACAATAGGCATTGGTTCTGGTCAACCGAGCCGAATAGACAGTACAATTACTGCTATTGAGAAATCTGAAAAACTTAAGGAGAAACGGGGGATGGTTTTATCACCTTTGGATGGAGCAGTGATGGCTTCGGATGCATTTTTTCCCTTTTCTGATAGTTTAGAAAAAGCTGTTTCGAAGGGAATAAAATCAGTTATTCAGCCAGGTGGATCTATGAGAGACAATGAGGTAATAGATTTTGCAAATGAAAAGGGTATTAGCATGCTATTAACTGGAATCAGGGCATTTAAGCATTAAAATAAAATTAAGAATTATCTTGAACTTCTCTGGCCTGGTCTATTATAAGGATTGGGACCCCATCTCTAATAGGGTAAGCTAAGCCGGCAGTTTTAGATATCAATTCATGGTTTTTTTTATCCAATACCAAATGAGTATGGGTCTTGGGGCAGACGACAATATTGAGTAAACTCTCATCAAATCTTGTTTTCATGGCTTTAGGCTCATTGCAGAGGACCAAAACTTTTTTCTGCCTTTAAGGTCATTTCCATAAGCGTTTGCAAAATGCTGGCACGGTCCTTTATCGTTTTGGCTTCTAATAATGCTTGTTTCTCGTATTGGTCAAAGGGACAAAGCATAGACAAAGAATTTATAAGCAGCTCATCCTCTGCCTTTTTTAGACTTTCCCAGTCTGTTTGTAAATTGGCTAGTTTAAAATATTTTGAAAGTATATCAAGAAAAACATTTCTCTCAAAATCTGCATTCATTTTGTCTGTTTTTCTATCACCTTTAAATGAGTTCCAATCAACCTTTCCTTTCAGGTAGGGATCATTTTCTTCTATTTTTTCAACAAAATTGAATCTACTTATACCGGCTAGTGTAATTAAATATCTTGAATCCTCTGTTTCGGTAAAACTAACTACTCTTCCTGCACAACCTACTTTGTTAAGCTCAAAATTGTGGGGCTTCCCCTCCTCTACTGATAGTGGTTGTATCATGCCAATTAGGCGATTTTGGTTTTTTAAAACATCTTCTAACATTTTAAGATATTTGGGTTCAAAAATATTTAATGGCAAACGGGCTTTGGGTAGTAAAAGAGCACCAGCTAATGGGAATATAGGAATGCTTTTAGGAAGATCATTCATATCACTGAAGTAAGTCATTCACAGTATAACCAATTTAAGAATATATAATAGATGACAATTTTCTACGGCCTTTCAAAACCAATGGATCGTCATGTCCCAAAGATTCAAATAGTTGTAATAGCTGATCTTTTGCTTTGCCATTTTCCCAAGCAGGATTTTCTTTGAAAATTCTTAAAAGATCTGTTATCGCATTCTCATATTCTTGAGAGGAAATTTGAGATAGAGCTAACTCGAATAGATAATGCAGATTATTTGGATCTTTTAAAATATCAGAACGAATAATGTCTGCGTTTCTAGTATCTGAAATTTTTTTGGACAACTCGATTTCAGCTCTTAGTTTTTTAAATTCTTTGTTATTTTGAATATCTGTTGGAACAGAATCTAGTTCTTCTCCAGCTTCTAAGAAGTTACCGGCTAAAATTTTAGATTTAATTAAGCCGGAATATGCCTCAATATTATTCTCGTCTGTATCGATTATCTTTTTGTATATTTTTTCAGCTTCGAAATTCTGACCATCATTGATTTTTTGTTCGGCTTCCTCAATTAGTTTACTAAAATCATCACTTAAATCACCACCGCTTTTTGTAATTACACCGGCTATAAAGTCTTTTATTTTAGCTTCAGGTTGAGCTCCCATAAATCCATCAAGGGGTTTTCCACCAAAAAATGCATAAACAGCAGGTATGGATTGAATTCTAAGTTGCCCGGCAATTGCCTGATTTTCATCAATGTTAATTTTTACTAGCTTAACCTTTCCTTTAAAATCTAAAACGCTCTTTTCTAGGATTGGAGTAAGGGTCTTACATGGACCACACCAAGGTGCCCAAAAATCAACTATAACTGGAACATCATTACTTGATTCAATGACGTCACTTACAAAACTAGCATCATCAGTATCTTTTATTGTGTTTTCTATAGAACTCAACTTTACACCTATATTTTGTCATACGTAGAAACTCAATGCAAACTACAGTATATATCTAAAAACTCTTGTTTTGATTTTAAAGGATCTTTTAAATTTATTTTCACAGAATTAGTTATTATAACGTTTGGCTTGAGGAATATTTTATTTGCTTCAAGTTCAGTGAACCCTGCTATTTGGGTAGCTTCAAGCCAGGCAGCTTTTTTATCTGCTTTCTTAATGCTATCTTTAATCTGGTTAGGAGTTTTTGCAGGTAGCCCAAATCTTATATGTATGGCTTCTAACAAGCTTTGCTCTAACTTAGCATATTCGTCGCCTAAGAATGCTTTCACGGGAGAAATCAGATCTCCGATAACATACTCTGCTGAATCATGCAAAAGTGCTGCAAGATACCAGGTGTTTTTAAGATTTGGATTTTCAATTTGAAAAATTTCTTGTACCAAAATGGAGTGATTAGCTACCGAAAAAGTAAAATCTCCCAAGGTTTGACCATTCCATCTTGCCTGAAAAGCCAAGCCATGTGCTATATCTTCTATTTCTATGTCTAAAGGTGATGGGTTTATAAGATCTAACCTTCTTCCAGACAGCATTTTTTGCCAAGCTCTATGTGTCAATTTAAAAAAATCCTTTTGAAAAGCTTCCAATTGATAAAACTTGAAAATAATTCGCTACTATGTTTTATCTCTCACAAATAATATTAATGAAATTTTCGTGTTTGTGAACTGGAGATTGAAAATGAGCAGGGATTATATAGTTAAAGACTTAGGTCAGGCAGAATTTGGAAGAAAAGAGATATTAATAGCAGAAACCGAGATGCCGGGTTTGATTTCATTGAGAGAGGAG
>CENF01063791.1_pt1 | contig 13688 bp, 18 predicted proteins | sample 361291 | NCBI WGS metagenome assembly CENF01 (sample SAMEA2619399, study PRJEB7988) | marine metagenome | isolation source: saline water (ENVO:00002010), including | reverse complement strand
TTTTTTTAAAATTAAACGATATAGTATATAAATAAAATAAATTTATATATTATATGGGTTTACTCACTTTACTATTTCCAATTTTTCTTGCCCTGATTTTGATAGTTGTACTTTTTGGTATAATTTACCTTATAAAGAGAAGGGAAGGTGAAATTAAAGAAGAACGAAAAACATTACGTGAAAAAATACAGAGCATACAACAGGATGTGGATGAATTTCTAGATACTGAAACCCTTGAAGAAACTATGGAGGAAATACTCGAAGAATCGTTTAATTTTCCATGTTTTATACCTCCAACCGATAATGGTACGTGTGGTAGAAGGTATAGACTCGAAACGGACGAAGATACCGGTAAAAAGTGTTGTTACCCGGAGGACGCTATACAACCTAGTAAATTTCAAAACAATTTGAAACTCGCGAATCAAATAATTCAAGAAATTTTATTTTCAATGCTTGTGTTTGGTATATTAAAAAGGATAATTCGACTCGGTGGTGCTTCTAAAGCAGCTTCTACCGCGGCTGTTAAAGCGGCTAAAACGGCTAAAGCCATAAAAGCTTATAAGGCTGCTAGAGCTGTTAAAGTGGCTAGAAGTGGTAGAGCGGCATCTATTGCTATTAGAGGAGCTGTTAGAGGTACTGCTTCACTTTCTAAAGCAGTGGCTAGTGGTGGATTGTTATTAGCAGTAGATGCAGCATTTATGACAATGGATATACTTGATACAGAGGGTTACGCATCTTTCATCCCTCAATCTCAATTTATAAGTACTAAAAATATGATAGATTACCAATCTTGGGAGGCTATGCAACAAGCGGATATGGAACACCCAATGTTATACCCACTATTAGAATTATACGGCGAATCTTATGAATTGGCAACTGAACTAGGGTACGGTAAATTAATTGAAAAGTATTTCGAAAGCGATATGGAACTAGAGAAGAATTCGGAATATAAAAAAGCGTTCGATGATTACGTAGACGCGATGATAGACTCTATAGTGAACGAGACAGATGAACCTAAATTCCCTACAAAATTAGAGGAATACGCAATGAAAATACCAGAAGACCACTATATCGAACGCGACGAACTTGTATACGATGCAATGAAAAATTTGATACCACTTGCAGATGTAGTATCTAATACAAAATTGTACCCCAAAATAAGTAGTCCCTATACAATTGGTATTACACTTTCGGAGCAAGGTGCAAATAGAATGAACGAAAAGAATAAAGAGGATTGGTTAACCAATGATGAGTCGGAAAAATTGGTTGCGGTATATACCGATAAGTACAATGTTTACAAAAGTGGCGATGCAACTAATCCTGTAATGGAAGAAAAGACATTAGGTGAAAAAACTGTTCTTGCTACATCTTACGGATTACTTTTTTCGTCGTGTGAAAAAAGGAGACAGACGAGAAGCGAAGCGGGTTCTGTAACTCCTACAAGTTTTGGGTCTTATTATGATTTTAAAAACTCAAAGTGTATTTTTACTAACGAATTGTGTAAAAAATATGGTTTAAAATGGAAATCGGATAAAAACGATTGTGAAGAGTATGAAGGTCAAAAAGAAGCTGAAATATTATTCGGTCCGACTATGACAAGAGGTGCTATTAAATATGGTAATGCCAAATTTGGACAAGCTTTTGAATCAGGTGACCCTATAGAAATATTAGCAGCAATTGGTTCAATAGTCCAAGATCCATTCAACATTAACCAAAATTTTTCGGGTTCATCCCAAGCATCAGGTTGGGGAATGGGATTTTAAATATTTATGTATAATATAAAATGACGAGTTCAGCAGCTAGAGCCGCTCTAAAAAGAGGAGCAGGGGCAGGAGCAGCTGCTTTAAAAAAAACTACTAAAGCAAGTACTAGAGCCGCTAAAAAATTTGTTAAATCAGGTGCTAAAGCCGCTAAATCAGGTGCTAAAAAAGCCGCTAAAGCCGCATCTAGAAATGCGGGAAAACTTATAACCGCCGGTCTTGTCGTTGGTGGTGGACTATATTTAGAAGACAAATTCGAAGATGCGGAAGAAGATATAAAAAATTGTATGAAAGTGTGTTTACCAGAAAACTGGGACGATTACGAATACGGCGATCTTGACAAATCCGAACTCAAGTATAGAGTATTGGAAGGTGAAGATGCAAACCCAGACCAACCCTTATGTACAGAGGCTAAGGACGATTGCGGTGAATACTGTAGTGATAAGTGTGAAGACCTTCACGAATACAACGTACCAGGTTCCAAAACTGCCGCGGGTCTCGGTAAAGGTCTCGGTAAAGGTCTCGGAGGTCTTTTCGAAGGTCTTACCAAAGGACTTGGAAAATTATTTGATCCGTCGGGTATGGCGAGTAAATTTTCATTAATAATGATTATACTTATTATTGTAATGACAGCTATGCGAATGATAAAATAATAATTGAATTTAAAGAAAAAAATCAAACTCATGTTTATATACGCATGTGGTGTTGGTGGTGTTGCCATCCATTCGAAGGTACGCCTTTAAGTATGCCGTATAAACATGACGAACGTCGTAACAAATTTTATACCTCAGGTAACTTCTGTTCGTGGAGTTGTATGAAAACGTATGCCGTAGATAAGTACGGGTGTAACCGTGGTGGACTCATATGTGGTAACATGGTTATGATGCGTCGTAAACAATTTAATAAGATAGGTACGATAAAACGTGCACCTCATAGACAAAGATTAGACGTTTTCGGCGGTGATTTAACTATAGACCAGTTTAGGGAAAATAACGTCGTTGATGAAGAACAACCTAACGAAATAGAAATTAAACCCGTACCCGAAATAACTATACCTATAATATCGAGTACTAAGAAACTGAGTGATATTACAAGCGCGACGGGTAAAAACGAAACGTTACGTTTGAAACGCGAAAAGCCGCTCAAACGAAACGAGAATAACCTAGAATCGGTATTAGGATTAGTTATCAAGACTAAAGCCTAACACGCGTACTTGTTTATTGGTAGGACGTGATTTAGGAATATTAATGGTTCTACACGAGTGTACCCACCTTTCACCGTCGTACGCAATCCATTTAAAATTATATTTTTCGATCATTTTTCTACATAAAACACACGGTAGTGATATACCGTCTCCGTAACTGGTTTCACGACATATCACTAGAGCACCATGTTTTCTATTTATCCATGACGAAAATTGGTGATTTTTATACCCTTTTTTTAAAAATTCGTGTTTTAAGTTTTTTATGAGACGTCTTTCTGCACAACATATAGAATCACTTTTTGATTGACTAGTTAATTTGGTCGTATAAGTAACTACAGTGGTATATGACATATATTTATACGAGCGAATTATTTTTAATATAGTTACAATTATTACACACGTTCCCGCAATATACAAAGGAACAGTATTCGCATTCATTGAGTGTTTTAATGTTTCTTTTGACGAGTTTGTTTTGTGAATACTTAACTAAATCTTTTATGGTATATATTCCATACATGACCATTGTTTCTAAATCAGGAAACTTCATTTATAATATTTAGTATACGCGTAAAAACTTTATGTTAGTTAGGCACCCAAACACTTGAACATTTTTTTACACCCCGCGCTTGTTTTTAACATCATTGCAAAGCTATCTATCATACCCGGTACCATCGCTTTGAGAAGTGTTTCGAATTCCGTATCGGTATCACCTTCATCGATCTGTTCTATGATAGAGAAAATCAAATCCGTGACGAGTTCCTTTTTATCTGGTCCAGAAATCGTTTTAAGATTATTTGCTTGGAGCATGAGTGTAGATACCAAAACACACACGTTTTCTTTCGTGATACGTTTTCCCTTATACCTTTCGACAATTTTTTTCATCTCAGCCGCAACAAGTTTCGACTGTTTGGATTTGGAATCATAGTTTGCGACGATTTTTTCCGGTGGTGTTGACATTTTATAGTATACTTTAAAATAATTTCTTTAATTAATATAATAATGATGAACACAGACGATAAACTTGCGTTCGTTGCCATAACTATAGGTTTGGCTCAAATGTTAATGCTTGTTCAAAAACTTTTAAATACAGACGATATATCTTATTATAGTTTTGAGTATGTTATGTTAGGTATAATTGCGAGTATATTATGGATAATTTACCAGTATAGAAAAGGTGCTAACTTTTCGGTCGTATATTCATCGGCAGGTTTATGTATAGGTTTATACATTTTACAAAGACTATTAAAGGAAAGAGAAGATAAAAAAGAAGACTAAAATGAGATCTATTACTTTAAAAACATCCGTTGTGCGACCAAATCAAGGACGACGACGGGTTAACACTATTACGCGCGCACAAAAAGACACTACCGGTATTAACTGGAAATACGTCGAAGCAGTTAACGGACGTGCTGCAATGTACGGAACGATTTTGGGATCGGCTAACTGGGCACTTACGGGTTTGAATGTTATTGAACAGACACAGTTTTTACCATTATCTATTTTGGGCGCGGGTTCTTCTTTGATAGCCATAGGTACCATGACAGATGCCGTTGGTAAGTTATCAGAGGAGGATTTCGAAACGTTCGCGTTAATTAATACGGGGCGTGTTGCTATGGTTTGTTTCGCAGGCCTTGTAGGTGCTGCTATTGCCGGTGTTTGAGTCTAATAAAGGTATATCGGTATTTTGTAAAACGTAACTTAGAAAATCAATCATTTTTACCTTTTCCTCTAACGTAAATGTTCCTGCTCCACGCATCACGTGGACCAAGAGCATAAACAATAAGTATATAGAATCACGGAGTTCCATATACGATTATTCCCTAGCTTTTCTTATCATTAAAAAAATGATAATCAAACACATTGTCCCAAAGAGTATTGGTGGACCGTACGTAACATAGTCTCGTGTATTTTTATCGTTTAATGGTTTACACGATTCGTTATTTACAATCGTGTACGTAAAGTAAGATGTTATTATTCCCATAACAGTTAAAATACTGGAGAACATTAAACCATCTTCGGTCAAAAATTTCTGGAGTAGTAAAGTTGAAGCAAGGGTGATAGCTGCTGTGAGTGAATGGTTTATATATCTAACATGATTTACCTTTTCCTCGTCTACGTTTATTTCCTCACATTTTTTAAATGTATCTGTCCCTAGATACGCAGTTGTTCCGTATATTACAGTTAATAGTATAACAATTATGACAGAAACGAACGATATTTCTTCAGCCATTTTGTACTTATTTGTTATAGACTGAGAAAATTAATAAGATCTTTTATCGTTTTCTTTTGTGACCACCCGAGTGATTTTAGTTTTTCGGAAGATATGTAATATCTAGAATCGTTAAATGGGCGATCATTTACATACGTTATCCAATTATGGTATTCTTCTGTATTTTTATTTATCTTAATTAAGAGTTTTGTAACGTCCATTACTGATATTTCATCATCTGATGCAATGTTATATATTTCACCACATTTACCGTTTTTCCAAACGGTTTCTACCGCATCTATAACATCTTCTACATGCATGAAAGCACGTTTTATTTTGGAACTTTTTGTACCATGAATCGTACACATAGCTCCGTTACGTAACGCCTTTTTGAATTTTGGTATAAGTTTTTCTGGGTACTGGTTTGGACCGTATACGTTATTACACCGTATTGTCTTGATATTCATTTTATACGAGTCTATATACGACTGAACAATCATTTCTGCGGCGGCTTTGGACGCTGCGTACGGATTTGTTGGTTTTAAAACACCTGTATCTTCACTAAAAGGTATGTCAGTGGTAGATTCCCCGTAAACTTCATCCGTGCTAAAATGGATAAATTCAACGTTTGGTTTGAGTTCCCTGAACTTATCTAAAAGAACGTGTGTACCATACGCGTTATTTAATGTAAACTTTTTTGGATCGTTAAACGAATTATCTACGTGGCTCATAGCGGCAAAATGGAAAACAATATCAAAATCGTATTGTTTTATAAGGTATCCTACTAAGTCTTCGTCGCATATATCACCTTTAACGAATGTTGATACACCGGGTTTTACATTAAATATGTTCGAACAATAATCGAGTTTATCTAAGTTTACAAATTTGATTTCGGGGTACCGTTCTTTCATAATGTTTAGGAAATTGGATGCGATGAACCCACAACCACCAGTGACAAGAATATTTGTCATTTATTTATCTTTAGCAAAATTTTTAAGTAAATTACACACACGATCAACATCATCAAGTGTCATGCCATGGTGAGCACCTAGTAGGAAACCGTTTTTCATAATTGTATCTGCATTTTCAAAATCCTGTTTGAATTCCCTGAATGCTGGGTGTCGAGTGATATTACCCGCAAATGTTACACGTGTTTGAACATCATTTTCTTCGAGATACTTTACAACACCGAGGCGATCAGTACACTGTAAAGGTATAGCGAGCCAGTTTGGTTTTTTAGAATCGTCTGGGAGTGTATAATACGAACAGTCTTTCAGGTTTTCCTGGTACCTTTCTATTATTTGTCGCCTGATTTTTAAGAAACCTTCGAGTTTATCGAGTTGTACGAGACCGAATGCGGCGTTCATTTCACACGCCTTTAAATGATACCCAGCGACACCATATAAAAACTTCCAATCGTATGGGATACCGTCGACCGAGTGGTTAAACCTTTCTGAAGGTTCTTCTACGTTATCGCCTATACGTCCCCAATCTCTGAACATGAGTGCGCGTTTATACTGTTCTACGTTATTGAACATGACCATACCGCCAATACCACCTGCTGTAATAACATGACTCGCATAGAAACTCGTTGTACTTATATGCGTACACTTGTTTTGTGTTATTGTATCTGCAGAATCTTCTACGAGTGTAATACCTGGACACGCTTTATGTATACTTTCCCAATCAGGTACGTTACCTATGAGATTTGGTATGAGTATACACTTGGTTCGGTGTGTTACGGCGGATACTACATGCCAAGGTGCTGGAACATACGTTTTTAGTTCGACGTCGCAAAATTTTGGTACGAGACCGAGTTGTAAAATGGGCGCAACCGTAGTTGCAAATCCACACGCGGGTGTAACGACCTCAGATCCTTTTGGTAGATCGAGTGCAGCGAGTGCGAGTAAAATAGCACTACTCCCCGAGTTTACGAAAAGACCCATTTTTTTACCGAAGAGTATCGATGTTCGATTTTCAAATTCTTCTGTTCGTTTACCAAACCCAGCTAACCAACCGTCTCTGAGACACTCTTCGACGGCCTTAATTTCTTCTTCGCCGTACGACTCGAATTTATTAGGGGCATACCAGATTTTTTTGTTACCTGACATTTATATATACAATGTTTTTTTTCTTTATATGACAGTAGTTTAAAGTTTTATGTATAAATGTATATAATGGTAAAAAAAATTCTTATAACTGGTGCTAGGGGTTTTGTAGGTTCAGCGCTTGTTGAATATTGTATATATAATACGGAATATACTATATATTATACAGAAAGATCTTATAAAAGTAATACTAGATTAGATAATATCGATTTTAAAAATAGAGTTTTTGTATGGAATAACGAAAATATAGACATTATATTACACGCTGCAGGTAATGCAAGTTCACTTGATTGTATAAAAAATCCAGAAAGTGCAATTAACGATAATATTTTAGAAACGTTTAAAATGTTAGAAATTGCTAGAAAATATAAAATTGAACACTTTATATATATTAGTTCTGTTGAGGTATATGGTATTGAAGGTTTATGTAAAGAAAATAGTAGATGTATATCTATGAACATGTATGCAGCTTCTAAACATGCGTGTGAACAAATGTGTAATGCATATTTTAATAGTTACGGTGTACCATGTTCTATAGTTAGATTGAATAATACTTTTGGTAAAATGTGTCAAGAAGACCGTTTTCCTGTTTTAGCTATTAAAAAACTATTAAATAAGGAAAAGTTCATATTACATTGTAATAACGGTGAAATTGTTGGTCGAAGATGGTTCTCTATTCATGATGTTGTAGACATGATTTATTTCATTATTAGACAACCACCCGGTAAAACGTATAATACAACCGGTAATTATATATCGAATTTGGAGTTTTTAACGTATATAGCAAGGGCTATGGATATACAAACGTTTGAGTATGATTTAATAGAAGAGAATGTATCTGGGCGTATTGGAAACCAAGATGCACCTCCAGATTTAATTTATTCACTTGGTTGGAAACCTAAAAAAACGTTTAATGAAAGAATACAAGAATTTGTTGATTATACTATACCCATCCTAAATTCTTTTTAGGGGGTACTTCTACTATCATGTCGCATTCAAAATCAATATAAGGTGTCATATTTTCTAGTGAATTACCAAATTCAAGTTTTGGATATATTTTTTGTGTTTCGGGAATAGGAACATCTGTTAGTGTTTTTACACCGTACGCTTCGGCTATTTTTACAAAGTTAACATCTTCTCCAAATACCTCAGATTTGTCTGTCGCTACGTATTCTGAGTTGAAATAACTATCTTGAAACTGTTTAATTATACCATACCCGCTATTATTTAAAATAATAATATCAATATTAAGGTTATATTTCTTAACAGTTAATAGTTCTTGTATATTCATTTGAAAACCACCATCCCCGTCTATACAAAACACTTTCTTATTAGGTGAACCAATAGCTGCACCAATGGCACACGGGAGTGCAAATCCCATCGATGAATTTCCGTAATTTGTAAATAATTTATGACTATTTTTTATTTTTGCAGATTGCATAGTCCATACGAGGTTACCACCTTGATCTGGTATGACTATAGAATTATCTGGTAAAGTTCTAAAAAATTCAGATAAGTAATCATACACGACAGAATCTCCTTTTCTTGATAATTCTTCACCGTATATGATTTTCCAATCATTTAATGTGTTTTTCCAATCTGTAAATTGTACTTGTATAGGTGAATTTTGTAAATTAAGAAAAAACTCTTTTAGATCTGTACATATTGAGTGATCTATGTGTATATTTCTTTCGGGTAACTTTTCTATTTCATTTAAATCAATATCAATCATAATTTTCTTTGAGTGTTTTGAAAAAAGTGACCCGTTACCACCTGTCTGTCGACTATCTAAACGCGAACCTATAATAATGAGTAAGTCCGCGTTTTGAACGGTATAATTTGCATATCTATCACCATAAACACCATGTGAACCAATACGTAAAGCATGGTCTGTTCCACATATATCAAATGCACCCCAAGATACTACGAAAGGTATATTTGTACTTTCAACTAGATTCATAGCTTCGCTCGTCACTCCTGCTAACTTAACTCCGTGGCCAAAAATTATAAGTGGTCTCTTTGATTCGTTAATGAAAGGTGTTAAATCGTATTTAGTATCAGTTTTAGTAGGCCATAAAAAATGATACGATGGTTTGTGTGTATCTGTAGGCATGTTACTCATTTGTATATTTACGGGTAAATCCATAAGAACGGGTCCAAAACGTGGTTTTGTTAGTTCCGATAATAAGTTTTTCAAAGTGTCATTTATAGTATCTACATTTTCAACGTGTAAAGATTTTTTCGTAACGTGACCAAAGAGTTCAGTGACGGGCATCTCTTGAAACCCCGCCTGTCTAGGTTTTGATGAAAAATTACTCAGATCTTCGGCCGTGTTTACCTGACCAGTTATGAAAAATGCAGGTATAGAATCGTACCAACATCCGCATACACCATTTAATAGGTTTTGAACACCTGGACCACTTGTTACAACTACGGCCGCAACTTTACCGGAACTTCTATAGTATCCTTCGGCCGCCATAGCAGCCGACTGTTCATGTTGAAAACAATAATATTTAACTTTTGTGTTACGTGCTATAGCATTAATAAAAGGTACGATTGCGCCACCTGTTATTACAAAATAAGTGTCTATACCATTATTATATAGCGTGTTTATAATGTAATCACACGTATTCATTTGTATTATAATATAAGAAATCTTTAATTATATTTCCACGAGCTTCCCGGCATACCTAAGAGTTTGTTTAATTCGTTTTCCGACATTTTATAAACATGTTCTTCCCCCGGGAATTGACCATTATGTACTTCTTTTTCGTATGCATTTATAGCTTCATGAAAAAAATGTTCTCCGTTAACATATTGTTTTATAAATTTGGGTTTAAATTCCCAAAATAAACCGAGAATGTCATGTACAATGACTAATTGTCCATCTACTCTAGGTCCTGCGCCTATACCATATACAGGTATTTTCAATTCTTTAGAAACAATTTCTGATACTTCTTCGGGGACAGCTTCTATGAGTAGAAGTGATGCACCCGAGCTTTCTATATTTTTAGCCTGTTCCAGAAGTTTTTTTGCACTATCATTTGTTTTGGCTTGTACTTTATAACCACCTAATTTTGCACGCGTTTGTGGTGTTAGACCTAAATGACCCATTACGGCTATACCAGATTTAGCAATAGATTCAATTCTTTCAGGTACGTATCCTTCTACTTTAACGGCGTCCATACCAATTTTTATAAATTCGCCTGCATTTTTAATAGCTAATTCGTTCGATGGTTGGTACGACATAAAAGGCATATCACCTATAAGAAATTGGTTTTCTGAACCACGTTTAACAGCTTTACAATGCATTAACATCATATCCATGGTAACTTCATTCAAACATTTCATACCGTGAACCGTGGAACCAACTGTATCTCCTATGATAATAAAATCAATATTTGACTTATTTATTATTCTCGATGTTGGATAATCATATGATGTTATACCAACACTCCTGATATTATTCAATTTGTTTTTGAATAAATTTAATATCGTTCGTTTCATTACTTTTAGTTTCATATGTTATCTTTAAGTAAAATGTTTATAATATAATTAAAGATTTTTTGAAATGATTATAAAATGAAAGTCGGTGTTTTAGGATGTAATGGATTCTTTGGACGATATTTTTTAGAGCACAATAAATGGATTCCTATAACACGTGAAGAAGTTGATTTATTAAATTCGGTATCCGTAGAAAAGTTTTTCCATAGATACAAATTTAGTGTTATAATACATTGTGCGGTTGTTGGTGGTAGTCGCTTAAAAGAAGATACAAGTGACGTTTTAAAAGAGAATATACTCATGTTTGAAAATGTATCACGTTTTTTCCATGGTAAAATTATTTACTTTTCGAGTGGTGCGGTTTTTAAAGGCAATCCACCCACTGATCCATATGGTCTTTCTAAATGGATAATAGATAAACGTATCACACAAATACCCAATGCGTATAGTTTAAGAATTTGGGGTTGTTATGGACCGGGTGAATTATCTACACGTTTTAGTGCTGTATGTAAAGATAAAGGACACGTTATTATAGAAAAGGACAAATATTTTGATTTTATTCACATAAAAGATGTGATGGAAGTTGTTAGAGAATATATAGACGAATATAGAATTTCTAAGCAATGTAATTTGGTATACCCAGATAGATTGAAATTATCTGAATGGGCTAGAAATTTTGGCGCGACGTATGAAATTGTAAATAAAAAGGAACTCGATGAACCATATATATCCGAAATGCGAAATGATTTATCGCAATTAGAAGAATCAATAAGGTATAACAATGATAAATGGAGTTTATTCTATTAAAGAAGTGAAATGATATTAAGTATATGAAGATTACTTATAGTATTCAAGTGTGTAATGAATCGAGGGAATTGTATTCACTCATAAATTTTTTATTAAAGGTCATAGACGAAGAGGATAATATTCAGGTTATTATTGATAGTTTACACAAAACTGATAAGGTCGATAAAGTTATAGATCATTTTAATGATAAAATTTCAGTTTTTGAAAGACCTTTCGATACGTTTTATAAAAATTCATGTTATCACGGTGAAGTTGCTACTGGTGAGTATACATTTCTAATTGACGCTGATGAGATGCCACAAGAAAAATTAATAACAAATCTTAAAAATATGATAAAGGAAACTGGAGCCGAAATAATCTCCATACCGAGAATTAATATTCACCCGGGTATGACTCAAAGTCATATAGATCGTTATAAGTTTGATGTAAACAAAGTCGGATGGATAAACTGGCCGGATTACCAAGGTCGTTTATATAAAAATTGTGAATACATAACATGGACAGATGAATTACACACGAGATTAACCGGGTCGAAAAAGATACGAGGTATAGATGATAGGCCTGAACTTGCTTTATGGCACATTAAATCAATGGAGAAACAGGAAAGTAGATGGAATAATGATGGTGAAGATTTTACTATATGTGCTCCATCTAAAGAAAATTTTTACGATATGCTAATGTGATTAAAAATATTAAAGAATACATTGTTATTTATTGTATAAATGTACACTGTAGTTACAGTTAATAATGAGGCATATGAATCTCTAGCTGAATGGACAGTTCATAAAAATAAAAAATTATATTGTGAAAAACATGGGTATAAATTGCATCATACAAATGACGCTGGTTCTTCTTTAGCTGGGTGTAATATTGCTTTTCAATCTCCTATACCGGAAGATAGTGTACCTTTTGGTTTGGGAAGAACACTTTTTATTCAAAATGCATTTGAAAAATATCCAGAGTCTGAATGGATTTTTAGTACAGATTGTGATTCTATGATTACTAATATGGATATTAAATTAGAAGATATTATAAAAGAATACGCAGATGAAAATACACATGTTCTCATACCGGCAGATTGTAACGGTATAAATTGTGGTAACATGTTTATAAAAAATTCACCAATAGGAAAGGCTTTTCTTGATACTATCATAGCTGGTATACCTTTGTATAGAAATTGGTATTTACTCGAAAATCAACTCATACAAGATCTTTGTGTAGGTACACATTTAACAGAACAAGGTACTCGACCTGGAGGTACTTTATGGGGTAGAGTGTGTAAGATTGTATCTCAACGTGGTTTCAATTCGTACGATTATAAAGAATTACCTTTATTAAAAAATAGACCAAATTACAATGATATACTCGGTAATAATGGAGAGTGGAAAGAAGGTGATTTTATGATACAATGGCCAGCTACAAGTCTGGAATATAGATTAAAAGCAGCGGAAACGTTGTATAAAAGTGAAAAAATAATATCACAATAATATAATGCTCGGGACTGAAATAGAACACATTGATGGTCTTAGTACGTCTAATACTGATAATATGGCTGAACTCGAAGATATTCTAAAGTATTGTCAGGTGGGTCGAGACGAATGTTCAAAGTCCGTTATGGATGAATACACAGCATGTGATAAAATAAGTAAAGAGGTCATAGTATGGTATTCTCATAACAAAAAGGTACTTAAACAGATGAATGATTGGGCAATACTTTATAAAGATGAATTTATTGAATACGAAAAAAAGGTAAAAGAAGTACAGAAACGGATTAAAAATTTAAAAAATAATGTAGTTAAATCTTAATATAATTTCAAAATCTCAGCAACCGCAGGGTGTCGCAAGATGTCATCATTATCCATGGTGACATGTTCGATATAATTTAAGTTTAAACCGTCTATTCTATTTACAAGGTCTGTGAGACCGCTTTGTTCACCTAGATCACTTTGTTTTAAATCACCCGTTACGACTAATTTTGTATTTTTACCAAGTCTTGTTAATAACATTTTCATTTGATTAGGTGTACTATTTTGCATTTCATCTGCGATGATATATGCGTTATCAAATGTTCTTCCACGCATAAAACCAAGGGGTTC
>CENF01218007.1_pt1 | contig 13753 bp, 11 predicted proteins | sample 361291 | NCBI WGS metagenome assembly CENF01 (sample SAMEA2619399, study PRJEB7988) | marine metagenome | isolation source: saline water (ENVO:00002010), including | reverse complement strand
AGGTAAAATAAAGAATTTTTCCCTTGACAGATTTCATTTTGAATCAGAAATTGACAAGGAAGGGAGTATTTCCAATGTTATAAGTCCTAATCAATCTATATTGGTTCAAATTATCAAGGAACCAATATCAACAAAAGGCCCCAGAATTAGTTCAGAGTTGTCTTTTGCTGGCCGTTTTCTTGTACTAGTACCTTTTTCTAATAGAATTTCTATTTCTCAAAAAATAGAAAGTAGAGAAGAAAAAAGCAGATTAAAAAGATTAGTACAAAGTATAAGACCTAAAGGTTTTGGAGTTATTGTTAGAACAGTAGCAAAAGATAAAAAAGTTGCTGAACTAGATAAAGATTTACAAAACTTATATGGATATTGGATTGAGCTTTGTAAAAAAATAAAAGGAGCTCAAATGCCTTTAAAAGTACAAAGTGAATTAAATAGATCTTCATCAATTCTTAGGGATATTTTTAATGACTCCTTCACTGGAATTTATGTTAATCAAAAATCCATGTTTTCAGAGATTAATGATTATTTGAAACAAATTGCTCCTAATAAGCAATCAATTTTAAAGCTTCATAATTCTGATGTTCCAATTTTTGAACAATATGGAGTTGAACGTCAAATTAAAACAGCTTTTGGAAGAACTGTTACAATGAGTAAAGGTGCTTATTTAATAATTGAGCACACTGAAGCACTTCATGTAATTGATGTTAACAGTGGAAATAGATCAACAAAAGCAAAAAATCAAGAAGAAACTGCTTTAGAAGTAAATTTAGTAGCAGCTTCAGAAATTGCTAGACAATTGAGACTTAGAGATATGGGTGGAATTATAGTTATTGACTTTATTGATATGACAAGCCCAGAAAACAGAAAAAATCTATTTGATCATTTTAAAAATGAAATGAATTCAGATAGAGCTAAGCACAAAATTCTTCCTCCAAGTAAAATTGGATTAATTCAAATGACTCGACAAAGAGTAAGACCAGAAATGGAAATAAAAACAAAAGAATTAAATCCTAATACTAATGGAACTGTTGAAGCTCCAATTGTTTTAATTGATAAAATTTCAGATAAATTAGAAAAAATCTTAAACAACAAAAAGTATGATAATAAAAAACTCGTTTTACATTTGCATCCATTTATAGCTGCATATATAAAAAGTGGTTATCCTTCTATTAGATCAAAATGGTATTTTGATCATAAAAGATGGGTTAAAATTATTCCTAGAGATGCTTACACCTATTTACATTTTCGATTTTTTGATAAAGATGGTAAAATCATCAATGTATAGTAAAAAAGCGGCTTTATGCCGCTTTTTTTTTGTTCAAAATTGTTCTAATTTTCATAGATGAATAATTTGGATTTAACTTTAAAAGAAATAGAGAGAAAACTACAATATTACTGTTCTTATCAGGACAGATGTCATAAAGAAGTAATTGAAAAATTAAAAACATATAAAATTAAATTTTCTGATTTGAACCTAATAGTATCTAACTTAATTAATGAAAACTTTTTAAATGAATCTAGATTTTCAAAGAGTTTTGTTAGAGGAAAATTTAATATAAAGAACTGGGGGAAAGTAAGAATTCAAAATGAATTAAAAAAAAGAAATATATCCACATATAATATATCTCTAGGGATGAAAGAGATTAATGAAAAAGATTATCACAAAAAACTTGATTATATTTTTAATAAAAAATTATCATCTTTGAATGGCATAAGTTGTAGTTCAAAAAAGAAAAAAATCATTTCATATCTTGTATATAGAGGATGGGAAACTAACTTAATTTATGAAAGACTTAATCAAATTAAATAATATATGCTTATTATTTGTTATAATAACTTTTTCTTTAGGTTGTAATAACAATGTCGATTTAATCGCCTATAATGGTAATATATATACAGTTAACAAGGACTTTTCTAAAGCTTCAGCCTTTGCTGTAAGAAATGGTAAATTTATTGATGTAGGAGGAGACGAAATATTATCTAAATACAAAAGCAAAAAAACTATAAATCTTGATGGTTCAACAGTTTTGCCAGGTCTTATAGATGCTCATTGTCATTTTTATGGACTAGGTCTTAATCAAAGTGTCATTGATTTAACAGGCACAAAATCTTTCAATGAAATTCTAGAAAAGATTTCTAATAATGATTCTAAAACTATAGTTAAAGGAAGAGGATGGGATCAAAACGATTGGGATATTAAAAATTTTCCTGATAAATATAAATTAGACTTAATTTTTCCAGATATACCAGTTATTTTAGAAAGAATTGATGGTCATGCATATTTAGTAAATCAAAAGGCATTAAATATAGCTGGAATTGATATTAATACTAAAACAAATAATGGCACTATTGAAATAAAAAATGGTGAATTGACTGGAATTTTAATTGATGGACCTATGTCTATAATAGATAAAGCTTTTGGCAAAATCTCTTTGGACGATAAAATAAAAGCTTTAATTAGTGCACAAGAAATATGCTTTAAAAATGGTCTTACCACAGTTGATGATGCTGGTCTATCAAAAAAAGTAATACTGTTAATTGATAGTTTGCAAAAACAGAATATCTTAAAGATGCGTATTTATGCAATGATCAGTAACATAGAAGATGATGTGAATTATTTTTTAAAAAAGGGTCCAATTAAAACCAATTTACTTAACGTACGATCTGTAAAAGTTTATGGTGATGGAGCGTTAGGATCTAGAGGAGCAACTCTAAAGAAGCCTTATTCAGATGATAAGCATAATTACGGAAAACTGGTAACGGATGTTGAAAGTATTAAAACATTAGCCGTAAGATTATCAAATGCAAATTTTCAAATGAATACCCATGCAATTGGAGATTCAACAGTTAATATTTTACTTAAAGCCTATTCTAAAGTTCTTAAAACTAAAAAAGATCCTAGATGGAGAATAGAACATTCTCAAATTATTGATCGTAAGGATTTAGATGGTTATAATGAAAAAATATTACCTTCTGTACAACCTACTCATGCAACTAGTGATATGTACTGGGCAGAGGATAGAATTGGACCAAAACGAATTAAAGGAGCATATGCCTATAAAGATTTATTAGACAGATCAAAGGTTATTGGACTAGGAACAGACTTTCCAGTAGAAAAAGTTAACCCATTCCATACATTTTATGCGGCCACAAGTAGAAAAGATTTAGATAACTATCCCGAAGGTGGTTTTGAGTTTTCAAATGCTCTTTCAAGAAATGAGACACTTAAAGGAATGACTATTTGGGCAGCATACCTAAATTTTGAAGAAAATGAAAAAGGAAGTATTGAAAAAAATAAATTTGCAGACTTTATAATAATTGATAGAGATATAATGAAAGTTCAACTAAATTTAACACCAACAACTAAAGTGTTAAAAACTTATTTATCAGGTGAATTAGTCTATTCCAACACTAATACCAATTAAAAAGTTTCTTCCAGGCATAGGAACTAAATTTGTTTCAGAATAATCCTCGTTAAGAATATTACTTACATAAATAAAAAGCCCTTTTTTATATCTAATTTTAGAATCTAATACACTGTAATTAGAATGATCTGATCTTTCTGAGTATTTATAAACTATAGAATGGTTTATATTTTTGAGATATTTCAAATTTAATTTTGAGGTTAGATGGTGCTTTAAAGAATTAAGAGAATATCTTGAAAAGTTAATGTTTGAAACATAGTTATCATCTTTAATCTTAGTATAACCCAAGCTTAAATAGTTTTGATTTCTAAAAATGTATTTAAAATCAAATTCAAAACCATTTGTTTTTAATGAACCTATATTTACAGCATTCCATAAATCATTTTCGTTCTCTTTAACATAATCAATTATACTTTTTGCATTTCTTTGAAATAAAGCAGCTGTAAATTTGACATCGGATCTGTTGTATTTTAAACCAAATTCCGTAGATATTGCTGATTCAGGATTTAAATTTTCGTTACCAATTGTTGTTCTATCACTGTAATATAAATCAGTATAAGTTGGAATTCTATACGTCTTTCCAATATTACTATATAATTTAAAATTTGAGCTAAAATCATAACCTAAATCAATTCCTGGAAAAGAATGAAATGACATGTCAGAAAAATAACTAATCGCTATTCCTGGTGAAAGAACTAATTTTTCATCAAATAGCTTAAAAGTATAATCGGCAAATATATTAACTGTTGTTCTGTCATGTTCCCCTAAATTATTACTTGAAATATTAACTGAAGATAAGTCTACCCCAAAACCTGTAACACCAGAGCTAGAGTAATAAGAACCACTTAATTCAGCGGATAGCTTATTTGTTATATGTAAGTTTCTATAAACGGATGGATCATCTCTAATATAAATGTATTCATCTTGTCCTCGCCTCCAATATAACTTTGGGGTAATTGACAATTTATCAGAATTAATTGTTGTTGATATTCCAACTAAACTTGCCTGAGTTTCTTCATATTGTTCAGTAGCACTAGGGCTAGCATAAAACCCATTAGCTCCAAACTTATTTTCAGTAAAAGAAGCAATAACATCAACTGGATAAGACTTCGAATTAAAGGAAGATTTTATAAAATAATTATTCCTTTTATAATCTGTATTGTGTCTGTAACCATCTGAACTATTATTTGAAAAACTAATTAAAGATTTAACCTTTTTAGTAAGTATTTTTGTTACAGCGGATATATTTTTCTGTTCAAATGAACCATAATAAAGTTCTTTTAAACTCAAATCTATCTCTCTTTTTTCTCCTTTAGCATCTTTTGTAACAATATTTATCGCTCCATTAAAAGCATTTTGACCAAAAATTCTAGCAGCTGGGCCTTTAATTACCTCAATTCGTTCAATCAAATAAAGTGGAAGAATCATATTTAATGTATGGTGCCCCGTTTGAGCATCGTCCATTTTCATTCCATCTATAAGTAGTAAAGTTTGATCAAACCCTCCTCCTCTTATATATAAATCTCCTTGAACACCTCCAATTCCTCTTCTTCTAACATCAATTCCAGTAATTTCTTGCAACAAATCAGAAACATTAGTTGATGGACTATTTTTAATTTCACTGGAGGAAATTATTTTAACTGTTCTAAAATTTTTAGAAAAAGGAATATCTATCTTAGCTGAAGTTACTACAACCTCGTCTAAAATTTCATCTTGGGTTGAATCTTGAGGAAATATAATTTGGATAAAAAGAAAAAGGAATACTGAAATCTTGTAATTCATGAGTATAAACTAATGCGAATGCAATAAAATTAAAAAAAGATAAATCTAATCAGTTAAAATGATTATTTTATTTTCCTTCATTTCAATAACTCCTGAAGATATATTTAAATGCGTTTCCTTAGAGTTGATTTTAGAAAAAACATCTGATAAATTTTCAGAAATTTTTATATCACCTATAATTTTTACAATTCCTTTACCTAAAGTAGAAACAATTGGGGCATGATTATTTAACATTTGAAATGATCCAGCTGATCCAGGGACTAGAACAGATTCAACATCTCCATTAAATAGAGTTTTTTCAGGACTTACAATTTCTAAATACATAATTATTAATTACGCTTCAGCTAACATTTTTTCTCCAGCTTCAATTGCTTCTTCAATGGTTCCCTTAAGATTAAAAGCAGCTTCTGGAAGGTGATCTAATTCACCATCCATAATCATATTAAAACCTTTAATGGTATCTTTTATATCTACTAAAACTCCAGGTGTTCCAGTAAATTGTTCTGCAACATGAAAAGGTTGAGAAAGAAACCTTTGTACTTTTCTTGCTCTATATACCGAAAGCTTATCTTCTTCTGAAAGTTCCTCCATACCCAAAATAGCAATTATATCTTGAAGTTCTTTATATTTTTGTAAAAGCTCTTTAACTCTCTGAGCACAATTGTAGTGATCATCGCCTAAAATTTCTGCAGTTAAAATTCTTGAAGTTGAATCTAAAGGATCTACGGCAGGATAAATTCCTAATTCAGCAATTTTTCTTGATAGAACTGTAGTAGCATCAAGGTGAGCAAAAGTTGTAGCAGGAGCTGGATCTGTTAAATCATCAGCAGGGACATAAACAGCTTGTACTGATGTAATAGACCCTTTTTTAGTTGAAGTAATTCTTTCTTGCATAGCACCCATTTCTGTAGCCAATGTTGGTTGATAACCAACGGCAGAGGGCATCCTTCCAAGTAATGCGGAAACTTCCGAACCTGCTTGAGTAAATCTAAAAATATTATCAACAAAAAATAAAACATCCTTTCCTTGACCATCACCAGCTCCATCTCGAAAATATTCTGCAACTGTTAATCCAGATAAAGCTACTCTAGCTCTGGCTCCAGGAGGTTCATTCATTTGTCCAAATACAAAGGTTGCTTTAGATTCTTTCATTGCTTTCTTATCAACTTTGCTTAAATCCCATCCTCCTTCTTCCATAGATTTATCAAAATCTCTGCCATATTTAATAATTCCTGATTCCAACATTTCTCTTAAAAGATCATTTCCTTCTCTTGTTCTTTCTCCTACACCTGCAAAAACTGAAAGTCCGCCATGGCCTTTAGCAATATTATTAATTAGTTCTTGTATTAATACAGTTTTACCAACACCAGCTCCTCCAAACAAACCGATTTTTCCTCCTTTAGCATAGGGCTCAATTAAATCAATTACTTTAATACCAGTAAATAAAACTTCAGTTGAGGTAGATAACTGGTCAAAATCAGGAGCTTCTCTATGAATTGACAAACCATTATCACCAGTCTTTGGAAGGTCACCTAATCCATCAATAGCATCACCAATAACATTAAATAATCGACCATAAATATCCTCACCAATAGGCATTTGAATTGGATTTCCAGTTGCAAAAACATCCACTCCTCTTTGAAGACCATCAGTTGAATCCATTGATATAGTTCTAACTACATCTTCACCAACGTGAGATTGAACTTCTAGAACCAGAATAGAACCATCATCTCTTTTTATCTCAAGAGAATCATATATTTTAGGAAGCGTAGTTGAAGAGGTATCAAATGTTACATCCACTACCGGACCAATAATTTGAGAAACTTTACCAATCGAATTTGACATTTTATAATTTTTAATTGAAAAATATTTGTTATAAATGGAAATTTATTGAGGCAAATATAAAATTTATACTTCACTTTTTTTAATTTTTAAATAAAAAAAAGGCGCCAATTGGCACCTTTTTATTAACATTTAAAATTGATATTAAGGATTTAAAGTAAACCCTACATAATATTGACTTCCTATGAATCCTGATCCAGGAATTAACTGATATTCACTGCCTCCAATATTAGCACCACCAACTTTAATTCTGGCATCTATTTTAGGTAATTCAAAATTCATTGAAGCATCATACACTGTACAATGAGGGATTCTAGCATCTATAAAACCAGACTGTTCCCACATAAAGCTATCATGATATCTAGCACTTAAATTGAAAGAGAAATTCTTAGCAAGTTTATCTGAACCAATACTAACTTTTACTCTAGTTTGTGGAGTATTAAATCCTGCCTCGTAATCTGAGTCAGGATTTTTAAATTTCATCTTGTTATATGAACCTGTTATATTTAAATCATATGTTTTGAAAAGTTCCGTTTCTAAACCAGCACTAACTCCATAAGTTCTAACGACTTCGTCCGTATTACTGTCAACACTAACTGCTCTAAAATCTCCTTGAGCAAGCGCAGCCAATCCGCCAAAACCAGGAACCATATACATAGGAGTTACAACTGTTTTAGCAGCAATAAAATTATCCCACTCTGTAAAATAAGCATTAATATCTAAGGCTGTTTTCGTTCCATTTACTCTATATCCAAGATCATAAGATTTTACATATTGTGGTTCTACATTTCCAAGAACAGCTGCAACTGGTGCCCCAGCTTGTACAGAAGCCAATGTCCATGAATTTTCCATAATATGCTTACCTGTTAAGGTGTATCTGGCAGTTGAACTTATTCCTTGAACTTCCATTTTAAAACGATCAATATTATCAGGAGATGATCCCATTAAAATAGCAGAACCTATATCCAGTCCAATATATTGATCTTGAGAAGATGGATTTTGGTAACCAGTTTGGTAAGAGAATCTTAAATTCTGATTCTCTGAAAGAAACAATAATCCTCCAATTCTCGGAGTGATATGTCCATCAAAAAACTGACTCTTGTCATAACGCATAGAACCAGTTAACTTTAATGCTCCTCCAAAAAAATCTTTTTTAGCTTGAGCATATAATCCCATATCTGTATATTCAATTGGAGTTGTATAATCAGTAAATAATGTACCATTTGATCTTAAAATATATTGTCTATATGAACCACCAATAATAATATCAGCAATACTAACCAAATCTTGAAGGTTATAATTAGCTTCAAAAGTATTGGATTTAGATGTATCTAAAATTCCTGCGCCTCCACGAAAAACATCAATTCCATTTGTAATTGCTTGTTTATATGCAGTATTCCAAGCGGAACTACCAGGTTGTATCATATTAGCATCAGCTGCTTTTCTAGCTGCTGCATGAGCGGAAAGATCATTTATATATAAAGATTGAAGTAATTGTGCAAAAGTAGCTCCTTGAGCTGCAGCACCAAGAATAGTTTGAAGTCCAACTACAGGATTTGCATTAATTGAAGTATAAACACCACTTAAACCAAAATACTGACCTAAATAATCAGCATACCATTTTGGTGCACCACCAGGCTGAGCAAGTACCATAACAGTACCCAACGCTTCCATATCATGAGTGTTTCCGGAATCTTCAATAGAGGTATATGCTCTTAAATTAAGATTTTTGTTGATATACTCTATTTTATGTTGTTGAATTCCGAAGTTTTTTAGCATGTTTCTATTAGTAGCGTGAAGCATAGTATTTCCTTGACCTATTTTAGAATTAAGAATTAATTCAGAATCCTCAGATGGTTTAAAATGAAGAGCAACATCTGTCTTCATACTTGAAGCTTTATTATCAGTTAAATCAACTTCATTATAGCCTGTTGTTCTAATAGTTTGAGTTCCAAAGAAAGTTTGTGTAGCAAAAAGGTTTCCAAAGAAAGCTCCTTGAGCAGGGCTAATCAATCCTTGCTGTACCAAACTTGGAAGAACTAATCCAGCAAAAGCTAAATCCATATTAATATTTTGAGCAACATTTCCGTAAACATTTATACCATCATAATCAGCAAAAGATCTAGGATCTTGTTTTGATGCATCAGCAGCAGCATAAGCACCATCCAATTTATTTATATCTCTATAATCTACGGCATGCCAATCTTCACCTTCAACATAACTAACAGTTACTTTAGCAGCAAATTTGTCACTAAATTTATGAGCTGCTCTCATTGCAATATCATAATAGTAGTTGTCACCAGCAGCTTTCTGTGAAGTTACTCCATGTTTGTATGCTACACTTACTCCAGGAAAATCAAATGGGTTTTTACTATTCATAAATAAAATACCTTTTGTTGCATTTGCACCATATAAAGCAGAAGCAGCACCAGGCATTAATTCAACACTCTGAATATCTAATTCATTAATTCCTAATAAGTTACCAGCTGAAAAATTTAATCCAGGAGCCTCATTATTCATTCCATCAACAAGCTGAACAAAACCTTCGTTATAAACAGTCGAGAAACCTCTAGTGTTTACTTGTTGTAACAAAAGTCCACCAGAGTTGATTTGGACTCCCTTAAGTGCATCTAAGCTACTGTAAAAATCTGGACCTGTAGACTTAGCAATATCTTTATAATCAAACTTCTCAATAGTTACAGCAGATTCAAAAAGTCTCTCAGGAACCCTAGAAGCTGAAACTACTATTTCATCTAAAAGGTTTTGTGAAGAAACTAATTGTACATCAAAATTTAAATTTGATGCTGTAACGTTTAAAGTTGCAGAATCAAAACCAACACTAGAAACTGTTAAAGTAAATGGAGGATTCTGATTAACAGAAATAGAAAAATTTCCATCGAAATCAGCAATAGTACCATTCATTTCATTGAAAACAATATTAGCTCCAGGAATTGGATCATTGTTATCATCCGTTACAGTTCCGGTTACGGTTGTTTGTGCGAAAATTAATGTACTAAAAAGTACAGCAATCAGTGACAAAATTCTTTTCATAATATAATTGTTTTAGTTTTTTTGTTGTTACCTAATACATAAATAACCATGTAAATATAAATAAAATTGTAAAACTAGCATCTTTTTATGATTTAAATAGAGAATTTAATAATAGAAAAACCCATCATTTAAAGAATATAAAAAATCAACCCCACTTTTAATTGTTTAATATTTCTAATATTTATTTGATTTTTGGTGAATTCTTCATTGAATAACGGCTGAAGACCTAAATAAATTCCTAAATTCCAAGTATTATTCCCTGCATTTAATGTAAAACCATATTGAAGGTTATTAAATGGCAAATCATTAATTTTTTGGTTATCAGAGGGGGATTTATGTACAAATTTACTGCTCATGATATAGCTAGTTTTGATGCCAAAATAAATTCTCCAAAATTTATAGCTTTCTGGTGTTGAAGTTCTCCATCTAATTTCAAAAGGAAATTCTAATTCATTTAAAACCAATTTGTTTTTATTAAAAGAATCTAAATCTGAAACAATTTGACCATCAATCTGATTATTAGATTTAGAAAATTTTAAATTATTATGAAAATTACTGTTAGAATATCCCAAACCTATACCAAGTCCAAAATTTCTTGATTTATTTAATGGAATATCACGAATAAAACCCAAATTAATAGAACTTGAAAACTTGTTTTGGCTAAAATTATTTGGGCTATTTGTTAAAGAATTGTAGAATATCCCAAAATAAATCTGATCCTCTCTGTATTTATCATCAATTTCATTGATTTGAGAATAACATGAAATTGAAAATAAAAAAATAAAAATAAGGCTTACTAATCTTAACACTTTATAAAGTTAATTTATTAAAACAAAAAAAGCATCCAAAAAAGATGCTTTAAATGTTTTTTATAAAAAATAATTTATCAATAGTTTTGAGTATAATCTCCAATTCGTGTAGTATAATTAATTTTTAATGCATTTACTTTTCGCAATTCTTGCTTTATATCAGAAATTAAACCCATATTAGTTTCTCCATCAACTTTTAAAGCAGTAGTTAAAACATTTTGAAGTTCTTCACGCTTTGTTGCTCTCTCAGCCAAAACATAAGCCCCCACATCAGAAACTACAGAAAACTTATCATTTAACTGAATTCTTGGCTGATCTCCATATTTGTCCTTATATCTAGCACTAGGCTTACCAGCATAAATATAAATAACACGATCTTTTTTATCTAATTTTTTTATTTGATCAGCCGCTGGAAGAGTATTAGTTACCATTAAAGTATTATCACGCATTACTGTTGCTACCATGAAAAAAAATAGAAGCATAAAAACTATGTCTGGTAAGGATGCAGTTGATATTGCAGGTAATTCACCACCTTTTTTCTTTTTAAACTTAGACATCTTATTAATTATTTGTTTTACTAGGTTCAGCCTCAGATAATTTCTGAGGATACATTTTTTTTAAAACAGCAAGCTTTGGTTTTAATAAAGCTTTAACTTTAGGACTTGTTCTGGGATCAGAATAGACTTTATCAGCCTCAACATAAGTCATTCTTTCATTTGGGTAAAGAATCATAAACTCTCTGTCTCTAAGTTGATTATATGCTGCAACCAATTCATTTTGAACTGATATATAAACTTTGTAATCTGTTTCTCTATCGTTTTTTAAAGATATTATGGCCTTATCTGGATTATCAGAAGATGAATTATCTTTTTCTCCTTTACAATAATCACAAGCTTCTTCACCAATACCACCTCCATTATCAAGAAATTTTACTGCTGCGGCCCTTACATCTCTTAAATCCATTAGCTTTTCTTCAACAAGAATATCATTATTCTTATTTACAACGACAGTAAAAATGTTTCTTTCCTTTATAATAGGAGGATCAATTAACTCTTCCATTGGTGGAAGTTTTCTGTTAATTCCTGAATCAGTTTCGATGGTGGTTGTGACCAAGAAAAAAATTAATAATAAAAAGGCAATATCGGCCATAGAGCCAGCATTAACTTCTGGTGATTTTCTAGCCATTTATTTTTTTATTAATTTTTTTATTGAATGAAATGCCATTGCACCAACTGCAATAACAGTTAAAAAATAAAAAGTTCTTATTCCAGTCTCTACCATTCTTGCTCCAGAAGCAGATAACATTTCACCATCCTGCATGGGAGTCTCTTCTCCAGATGAAAAAAGAAATGCAACTAGAATTACCATAGCAAAAGCTCCTAAAGACATAAGAGATTTTTTTAAATTCCCTTTATCACTAGCTAAATTTTTAAGTGAAAAAAATAAGGTAATTAAAACAGTGATTAATAAAATAAATTGAGCTAAATAAATGATATATGAAACGGTACCATAATCTCCTTGCATAGCACTCATTTCAATTGCATCATCCCCTTTAAAAATAATCAATGCTAATAAGATTAAACCAAGAACTCCTAAACTTGCTGAGACAAGTGTGGTTATTTTTTTAATGTTCATACTAATTATTTTTTATGAGCTGATAAAATATCAATCAAAGTTATAGATGCGTCCTCCATGTCATTTACGATACTATCAATTTTAGCAATTATATAGTTATAGAATACCTGTAAAATTATAGCTACAATAAGTCCAAATACAGTAGTTAAAAGAGCTACTTTAATACCTCCTGCAACTAATGATGGTTGCATGTCCCCTGCAGCTTGAATTTTATCAAATGCTTGAATCATACCAATAACTGTACCCATGAAACCAAGCATTGGCGCGAGTGCGATAAATAAAGAAATCCAAGAAACATTTTTTTCAAGTTGTCCCATTTGAACACCTCCATAAGCAACTACTGCTTTTTCAGCACTTTCAACGCCCTCTCCTGCTCTGTCTAAACCCTGATAGAAAATAGAAGCTACAGGACCTGGAGTATTTCTACACACTTCCTTAGCAGCTTCAGTTCCACCTGATTTTAAAGCACTTTCAACATCTTCAGTTAATTTCTGTGTATTAGTTGTTGCAAGATTTAAATATATAATTCTTTCTATAGCTATAGCTAATCCAAAAATTAAACAAGCAAGTACAATACCCATAAATCCTGGTCCTCCTTCAATAAAACGATTTTTTAGTTCTTGAGTAAAAGAACGCTCTTGTTGTTCTTCCACCATTACTTCTTCAACCATTACTTCTTCTTGTACAGCTTCTTCTTGCACAGCAGATTCTTCCTGAGCATAAAAGGCAAAACTTGAGAAGAAAAATGCTGTAATTACTAAAAGGGATAAAATTCTTTTCATTTGTTATTTAAGTTAGTTTGTTAAATTTTAAGTTGTTAAATATATATAAAAAGTTTAATTAATAATAATGTTTTTATTAAAGATTATTTTTAAATAAATGTTAATCAGTTAATTATAATTTATTTAAAATATACAGAAAGATAACGTATATTTCAGATTAATATTTTTACATATTTATATGGACATCATTTTTAGACTATTTAAATTTTTTGATTTTAAAGTTGCTATTACAGTTTGTCTTTTATTAAGCTTCACTGTATCAGCCCAAAAAGATCAAATAAGTCTAAATCATTGGGAAATTCCAAGTAAAAACCCGGACAGAATTATATTGACCTTTTACGGAGACCCTGCAACATCAAGAGCTGTTACTTGGCGTACTGACAAAAGCATAAAAAATGGTGTAGCTCAAATTGCGGTTGCTACGGAA
>CENF01104512.1_pt1 | contig 13810 bp, 10 predicted proteins | sample 361291 | NCBI WGS metagenome assembly CENF01 (sample SAMEA2619399, study PRJEB7988) | marine metagenome | isolation source: saline water (ENVO:00002010), including | reverse complement strand
TTAATCATTTTTTCTTTAGCAGCTAGCGCTTGGATGTTCAGAACATTGCTTGATAATTTTGTACCTTTATCTGGCCTAACTGATGCTGGCATTGCCATATTTGCAGCATTGAGTTTTTTCTTCATTCCTTCAGAAAATGCTAAAACAGATTTACTGACTTGGGAGCAAGCTAATAAACTTCCATGGGGCTTGCTTGTTTTATTCGGTGGCGGGCTATCTTTAGCAGCATCAATTGGCTCCTCAGGTCTCGGTAGCTGGATTGGACAGGGTTTAACTATCCTCGGGAATGTTCCGCCCATTATCCTGATACTAGCAGTTGCAACTTTAATTATATTCCTAACCGAGATCACATCTAATGTTGCAACTACCTCAACATTTTTACCAGTAGTTGGGGCGGTTGCAGTTGCTATTGGAGTAGCACCAGTAGCTTTAACAATTCCGGTCGTGTTAGCAGCAAGTTGCGCATTTATGCTTCCAGTAGCTACACCGCCAAATGCTATCGTGTTTGGCTCAGGCAAAATAACCATTCCAGATATGATAAGAGCTGGATTTGCGTTAAATATTATAGGCGTTTTCTTGGTTACTATATTTGCCTTCTATTTAGCTCCAATGATATTTTAAATTTATGACTCTTAGAAATATTTTCCTCTCACTTTTATTTGTTTCATCTTATGCATGGGGGCAAGTAAGATATATTGACTATCCATCACCCTTTCATCCAACAATTGGAAATTCAGGGATGGTTGTTTCACAAAATCAAGCCTCATCAGATATTGGGGTAGAAATTTTGAATATGGGTGGCAATGCAATTGATGCAGCAGTTGCAGTTGGGTTTTCTTTAGCAATCACTCTACCTAGAGCAGGTAATTTAGGCGGCGGAGGCTTCATGCTTGTCTATTTAAATGATGAAAAAACAACAATAGCTGTAGATTTTAGGAGCGCTGCACCAAAAAACCTTTCAAAAAAAGATTTTCTATATTTAAAGAATAATTATGATCAAAGGAGATATGGCTATAAAGCTTCTGGCGTTCCAGGAACTGTGGCAGGGTTATTACAAACTCATGATCGTTATGGAAAATTACCATTAAAAAAAATATTGCAGCCTGTTATAAGGCAAGCTCAAAATGGAATAGTAGTTAGCTACGACCTAAATCAAGCTATAGGTAGTGCTAATCAAATAAGCCTCGATAGTGAATCTAAAAATATTTATTATAAAAATGGCAGTCCGGTAGAAGAACATTTTTTAATGAAGCGACCTGATTTAGTCTGGACTTTTAGTGAAATAGCAAGAAATGGCGAAGAAGCTTTCTACACTGGGTCTATTGCCAAGAAGATGATTCAAGCCATGCAAGAAAACAGTGGATATATTACTGCTAAAGATCTGCAAGAATATGAGCCTAGGTTTGCAGAACCGATTAAAACAACTTATAGAAATCATCAAATTTTTGCACACCCTCCTCCAGCTGGCGGTGCTGCAGTTTTGCTGGAAGGATTAAATATTTTAGAAAACTTCAGTACTGATGAAATCGGACCAAACTCAGCAAAGTTTCTCCACTTATTTGCCGAGGCCCTGCAACGAGGTCATATGGATAGATCAAGGTTTATGGGAGATCCTCAATTTTATGATGTCCCTATAAACAAAATAATTTCAAAGGAAAGAGCAAATTCTTTGGCTAAGACAATTAATCTTGAGGAAGCTACTCCGCCAAGCACATTAAATCCTGATTCATTATTTCAAGAAGGTGAAAACACGACACACTATTCAATCATTGATCAAAATGGCAATGTTGTATCGAATACTTACACTTTAGGCTATTCATTTGGCTCGGGAGTTACTATCCCAGGAACTGGAATTCTTCTTGACAATCAAATGAATAATTTTGCATATCAATATGGAAACCCTGAAGTCATAGATCGCTCTGCAAGCATAGGCAATCGATTAGAGCCAGGCAAAAGGCCAATGAGCACAATGACTCCAGTTATCATCTTTGATGAAAACAATGAATTAAAACTCATCACAGGATCTCCTGGAGGGGCACTAATACCTGCTGCGGTATTAAGAGTGATAACTGGGATCATAGATTTTAATTTAAATCTTGGAGAAGCAACTATGCTCCCAAGGATTCATAAAGATTGGCCCTATAAAAATTTACGTTTAGAAAAGGGCTTTAGCCAAGATACGATTCAAATACTTGAATCCTATGGCCATGAACTTGAAGAATCAAAAACCATGGGCTCAACTCAAAGCATTTTAATTTCTACTAAAGGCAAAGAAGGTTTTGCTGACTTAAGAAGGCCAAATGCAGGAGTAGCAATTCAAATTGATTAAAGCTTTAGCATTTATTCATAAGATGGATGGATTGTCTGATAATGATTTTAGAGATTACTACGAAAACAATCATGCGCCCCTAGCCTCCTCCCTTCTTTCTTTTGAAGGTTATGAGCGAAATTATATTAATACTGAGCTGAATCCACTCTACTCATCTCTAGGATCAATAAGTATTTTTAAATACAAATCAATGAAGTCATTAGAGATTGTTAGCAAGCAAATGTTGTCGGATGCAGGCGATACTCTGCGAGATGATGAATTGAAATTTATGGATGCTTCAAAAAATTATTTTGTTTTAACGCAATCGAAACAATTGACCGAACAAGAATTTAATAAAAAAATTTTTTATTCTGCCAATAGTGAAAATGACTTAAATGTACTAGATTCTTTTTCAGGTATTAATAAAATTTCAAACAATCTCTTTATTGAGCCAAATAAAACCATCGGTATTGCCGAGTATGGCATCAATCAAAATGTTTCATTTGATACCTTGAAACATTTAATGCAAGAACACCCTCAAGCGCTGATAGCTTCTTGTATTTCTTAATCAGTATTAGCTAAATATTTTAATGCTGCATCAATCCTGTTATTCACTTCAGCTAAGTCAAAAAGTGAAAGTGTTAAACCCAAAGAAGGAGATTGAGTCGATCCTGTCATTGCAATCCTTATTGGTTGATTTAGTTTTGGAGTTGGTAGGCTTAATGCAGTTTGAGCCTCCTGCAATGCATGATCTATAGACCCCTCATTCCAAACCTCTAAGCCATTTAATTTTCTTTGAACAAATTCCAAAACAGCCTCTGATCCTTTTAAAAATTTATTGGCTGCTTTTTCATCATAAGAATCTATTTGAGTGAAGTAAGGAATAAGATCTTTGGCCACTCCTAGAAGAGTAGGTTGAGAACTTCTCATAGCCTCAATGATTTCATTGCTATTATCCTTTAGGTTGTAATTAATACCAGCATTTTCTAGAAATGGTATCAATCTATCTTTAAAAGACTCAAACGAAAGAGCTGCTAAATGATGGTTATTGATCCAGTCGAGTTTTGCTGGATCAAAAATAGCTCCAGCTTTTTGAACTTCTTGAATCCTAAAGTCATCGATTAAATCATCTAAATAAAATATTTCTTTATCTCCTTTTGACCAGCCTAATCTAGCGAGCATGTTGATTAAAGATGATTCAAGATATCCTTTTTCAAAGTAGTCCTGCAAACTTGTCACAGCATTCCTTTTCGATAATCTTTTTTTATCTTGACCTAAAACCATTGGTAAATGAGCATATTCAAGAGATGGATAGCCTAATGCTTGCTGAATATGGATTTGTCTTGGAGTGTTGCTTAAGTGATCCTCTCCTCTAATTACAGTTGAGACGCCTTGGTCGAAGTCGTCAACAACATTACAGAGGTGATAGGTTGGAGACCCATCACTTCTTAATAGAATTAAATCGTCTAGCTCAGAGTTTTGGAAAATGACCTCGCCTCTAACCAAATCATGAAAAATTAATTCACCATCTTTAGGGGTTTTTAACCTTAATACCGTTGCAGCATCAGGCTCTAGATTTAAATTCCTACATTTACCATCATATTGAGGTTTTAAGCCCTTAGACTGCTGAGTAGCTCTCATCTGATCTAATCTCTCTTTACTACAATTACAATAATAGGCATTACCAGAATCTATGATTTTCTCAACAGCCTTTTGATAAAGCTCAGATCTTTCAGACTGTCTTACAGGTGGTTCATCAGGATCAATGCCTATATCAGATAATCCATTTAGAATATTTTGTTCAAACTCCTTAGTTGATCTTTCAGCATCAGTATCCTCAACCCTAATTAAAAATTTTCCTTTATTTTGTTTTGCATATACATAATTAAATAATGCAGTTCTCACCCCACCAATATGCAAAGCTCCAGTCGGGCTAGGTGCAAATCTCGTAACTTTAGTCATGATAAGTCTCTTTTTGAATTAATTGCTGCAACCCTTTGGTCATTGGCTAACATATCTTCTTGGGAGACAGCGATTTTAGGAATAGGATATTTATCTAGATCAATACTAAGTTCACTAACCTCACTATCCGAGTTTGAGTTCATGTTTGATGACATAAATTCAAACTTGCTTTGTCCGCCCGTTAAATGGATATAAACGTCAGCTAAAATGTTTGCGTCTAACAAGGCACCGTGAAAGCTTCTGTCATAACCGCTGATCTCAAATCTATTTGCAAGAGCATCCAAAGAGTTACGCTGACCTGGAAACTTACTTCTTGCCATCACCAAGGTATCTTCAATCTCACAAATTTCTTCAAGCGCTGGATAATTAGAAGAAGCTCTTTTCAACTCAGCATTAAGGAAGCCTATATCAAAGCTAGCATTATGAATAACCAAGACATTCCCTTCTACAAACTCCAAAAAGCTTTCAGCAATTTCAGAAAACTCTGGTTCATTAGCTAGTCGCTCCATTGAAAGGCCATGAACCTTCTCAGCCTCTTCATCAATGGATCTTTGTGGATTTAAGTATGAATGAAAATGTAAATCTGTTCTTTTTCTATCTTCAAGAGTAACAGCACCAACTTCAATTATACGATGGCCTTGCTCAACCTCTAAGCCAGTTGTTTCAGTATCAAGAACAATTAGTTTTTTTGTCATACTATAGAATCTATTCCTTTGTTTGCTAATAAATCTGCGGTTTCATTTCCAGCATCCCCAGAGTGACCCTTAACCCAGTGCCATTGTACTTGATGCTTGGATATTAAATGATCTAATTTTTGCCACAATTCTTTATTTTTTACATCTTTTTTAGCAGCAGTTTTCCAGTTATTTTTTTTCCAATTTTTAATCCACTGTGTAATTCCATCCATGACATATTTTGAGTCAGTAAAAAGCTCGACACTGCAAGGTTCTTTTAAAGTAGTCAAGCCCTCAATTGCTGCCAAGAGCTCCATTTGATTATTCGTTGTATTATTTTTGCCACCAAAAATTTCTTTTTCCATGCTGTCAAACTTTATTAGTGCCCCCCATCCTCCAGGACCTGGATTGCCCCTGCAAGCACCATCTGTATAAATGGTTACTTGTTTCATAAATTAAAATATGGCATTGATACTTATAACTATTCGGTCTATAAAAAGCTTATACTTATAATTATATTTGGTTAATTGTAACTAATGAAGATAATCTTTTGTTTACACATAGATACTCACCACTGAGATAAGGACTGTAGATTATTAAGCCATGAATAGATTCTTATTAATTTTTGCTTTTCTAGCAATCTCAAGCTGTGAAATGCCATCAATTATTCAGGCTGATCGCTATATTGAGCCTTTTCCAGTAGAGCAATCCAAGCCTGTTCCAGTTTATGAAGATGTCTGGGATCGAATAAGGGCTTCTAGCTCAAATAGACAAGTTAAGCTTGAAGAAAAAACACTTCAATACATTAATGCTTACCTTGCTAACCCATCTCAGCTTGAAAAGCTCCTTGAAAAAGGAAGGTACTTTATCTATTTTGTCCTTGAAGAATTAGACAGGTATGGGCTTCCACCAGAATTAGCTCTACTTCCATATATTGAAAGTAACTATGATCCATTTTCAATCTCTTCCTCAGGCGCAATGGGTATATGGCAATTTATGCCTGCTACAGCACGTATATATGGGTTAAAAGATACATGGTGGTATGAACAAAGGCATGACCCTTTAGTATCATCAAAAGCTGCTGTAAGATATCTGGCCTATCTTCATAATAGGTTTAATAAGGAAATTACCTACACATTGGCTGCATACAATGGTGGTCCAACCCTTCTTGAAAAGAGAATAAAGCTTAATAAAAAAGCAAACAAACCAACTAATTACGAAAATCTCAAACTACCAAGACAAACTCAGGAGTATGTACCTAAATTTATGGCGATAGTTGAATTAGTGCTAAATGCAAAAAAATATGGCATTAATTTACCTGATTTTCCAAACAAAAAAGTTTTAGGTAGTGTGGAGCTTGATGGCCAGGTTGAAATACTAGCCTTCAGTGAATTTGCGGGCTTGAAACCTGAATTTGTTTATAAACTTAATGCTGGGTATACAAAATGGGCTTCTCCACCAGGAAATAAAACCATCTTTAATGTTCCTATTGAATTAGAGGAAATGCTAAATCTTAAAAAAGATAAATTTATTCAAACAAATCAAATCAATTGGGTGACTCATAAAGTTTCAAAAGGCGATAGCTTATGGAAAATCGCTGAGGAATTTGATACTGAAGTTAATGTTCTAAAAAAAGTTAACTATCTATCATCCAATACCTTAAGTTTAAACCAAGAGTTGTTAATACCGCTAAGCAATGATCAAAATCAATCATTTATCCCCTATCAGGCACATATTATTAGCGAAGGAGATACATTATGGAATCTTGGCATAAGATACAAAATTTCTCCTTCAGAAATAGCAAAAAATAACGGGCTAAGAATGAACTCCCCTTTAACTATTGGAAAAGAGTTAAATATAGGAAATAAAAATATATATCGAACTATTAATTCAAAAAAAAGAACTATTTTATATAGCGTTAAGCAAGGCGATAGTCTTTATCGGATAGCAGATATATTTAATATTGAGATATCAGATATAAAAAATATTAATGAGTTACCTGGTAATGAAATTAAACCCGGACAGGTCTTAAAAATTATTATCAAGGCTTTTTAATCAGAAGATATTTTTGGGTCTAAAGCATCCCTCAAACCATCCCCAAAAAAATTCAAAGCAAACAATGTAATTGTAAAAGTTAGTCCGGGATAAATTAAGAGCCAAGAATATTCCTCCATTGATTCAACGCCATACCTTATCAATGTTCCCCAGCTACTCATCGGAGGTTGAATACCAAGGCCTAAAAAACTTAAAAATGCCTCTAAAAGCATCACTTGTGGAATTGTCAAAGTGGCATAAACAGCAATTGGACCTAAGATATTTGGAAAAATATGCTTTCTAAACATCTGCATGTTCGTTACTCCCATGGCTTGAGCAGCCAGCACATATTCTTGATTTTTAATTGTTAAAACCTGTCCTCTAACAATTCTTGCCATGGTCAGCCACTCTACAGCCCCGATTGCAGCAAACAAAAGCCAGATATTTCTTCCAAAAATTACCATTAATAAAATTATGAAAATAATAAATGGAAGCCCATAAAGCACGTCAACGATCCTCATCATTACAGAGTCAACTCTGCCACCAAAATAACCAGCAACAATTCCCCAACTTACACCAATGACTAACGCAACTGCTGTGGCAACAAATCCAACTAACAATGAAACTCTGGCGCCATATAAAATTCTACTGAATAAGTCTCTTCCAAGGGTATCAGTACCAAGCAAAAATTCAGTAGATGGAGGCTGCGCACCCAAGTCAAGATTTTGATAGGAGTATGAATGGGGTGCAATCCATGGTGCAAAAATAGCTAAAACTATTAAAATCAATAGAACAAGCCCTCCAGCAACTGCCGCTTTATTAGCAAGCAATCTTCTCCAAGCATCAGACCATAGTGAACTTTGTTGATTCATGGCTCACTCCGAGCACGAGGATTCATTAACAAAACTGCTATATCAGATAGAAGGTTAAAAAATATGATAAGGGTCGAAAAGAAAATAGTGGTACCTAAAATCATCGTGTAGTCACGATTAAATGCCGCTTCTACATAAAATCTTCCTAGTCCAGGAATTTGAAAAATGGTTTCTACAACAAATGAACCCCCTATCAAACCCGCTGTGGCAGGACCTAAGAACGAAACCACTGGAACCAATCCTCCTTGTAAAGCATGCTTGATAATAACTTTATACTCTGGCAATCCTTTTGCTCTTGCAGTTCTAATGTAATCTTGGCTAAGAGTTTCAAGCATCCCTCCTCTACTTAATCTTGCGATATAAGCTGCATAAGCTGCACCAAGGGTAATGGAAGGCAAAATCTTATCTCCCGGCAGTGAGTCCCAGCCAGATACAGGTAGCAATTCAAGATTGATTCCAAAAAATAAAACTAAGATAGGTCCCAGTAAAAATGTTGGCATGCAGATCCCAATCATCGCAATAGTCATAGGAATATAATCCAACATAGAATTACGTTTTACTGCTGCAACTACTCCAGCCAAAATACCTATAATCATCGCGACAAGAATCGCATAAAAGGCTAATTCAAAAGTTACAGGCAATCCAGTAAAAATCATTTCAGTTACTGATCTACCTGGATATCTAAAAGAAGGGCCAAAATCTCCTTGAATTAAATTAAACATGTAATCTCGATATTGAATAATTAAAGGAGCATCGAGATTATATACAGCATTCAAATTCTTCATTACCTGAGGAGGAACAACTTTCTCCGCATCAAATGGACCACCAGGCGCCATTCTTACGAGAAAAAAAGTAATGGAAGCTACTACTAATATTACGGGTATTGCTATAGCAATTCTTTTTAAGATTACTTGAAGCATGTAGTGATTATCTTTCTAAATAAATAAATTTAGGATGGTGAGTGTCTAATAAATTTGGATACCAGCCTTTAACATCATTTGAAAGTTGATATTGTCTGACGTAGGTATATATAGGAATTACTGGCATCTCATCTATCAGGATTCGCTCAGCTTCATTAAGGTGCTCATATCTTTTTTCTTTGTCACTCGTTTTGTTGGCTAGTTCAACTAAACGATCATACTCTTTGTTTTCCCAGCCAGTTTTATTATTACCTCGATTAGGCCTAAGAGTATCTAAGAATGTGTTTGGATCCTCATAATCACCAATCCACCCAGCTCTTGATATCTGAAAATCACCTGTCATTTCTCTAGCTAAATATACCTTCCAATCTTGATTAACCAACTGCACAGATATACCTAAGTTTTCTTGCCACATCTGTTGAATAGCTAGCGCAATCTTTCTATGGCCTTCTTGAGTATTAAAAAGGATCTCAAGTAATGGGAAGTTCTCACCTCCCTCATATCCCGCCTCAGCTAGAAGGGACCTTGCAAGCTCCGGATCATAAGGTATCTGAGTATCTGGCTCATAGCCTGCAGATCCGGGGGGTGTGAATGAGTATGCAACTTTCTGCCCACACTTAGAAACCTTTTCAACGATTTGCTTTCTATTAATGGCATAAGCAAGAGCCTTTCTAATTTTTTTGTCCTTCAGCACAGGATGCAATGTATTCACTCTGTAAAAATATGTTCCCATATAGGGTTCAATCCTCAAATTAGGGTTTTTTGACTCAATATAAACAGGACATTTTTCTAGTGGTACCACATTTGTGACATGCAGTTGACCTGCGCGAAACATTCTATCCTCGGTTGATTCGTTGGTAACGGGATAGTAGATTATTTGATTTAATCGAACATTTTGAGCGTCCCAATATAAAGGATTTTTTTCTACAATGATTTCTTTATTGAGTTCCCATGTTTTTAGGTTCATCGGGCCATTGCATACAAAGTTTCCAGGACGAGTCCATTGCCCATTTCTATCATCGATGCTGCCGTGTTGTAAAACTGTTTTTTTATGAACAGGATAAGTACTGTAATGACTTAATAATCTTATGAAAAAGGGTGTAGGATTTTTAAGGATGACCTTAAGCTCATGGTCATTGATTGCTTTGACGCCCACAGAACTAAAATCTAAATTTTTGCCTTGATGAAAATCAGCTGCCCCTTCGAGATAATAAAGCATATCGGGATATTGAGATCCTAGAGAAGGTGTTAAAATTCTCTCCCAAGACCAAACAAAATCTTCTGCAACTAATGGATCTCCATTTGACCATTTAGCATTCTTATTTAGAAAAAAGGTATAAGTTTTTCCATCCTCACCTATCTCCCAAGACTCAGCAACGCCTGGTAAGTTTTCGCCTCCCCTAGGATTTGCAATAGTAAGACCTTCACATAAAGAAATTAATAAATGATGCTCAGGAACACCTGTAACAATATGTGGATCTAAACCTTGTGGCTCAGTTCCATTACCAAAATGAAGTATTTGCTTCTCTAGCCCATCATCAACTGGTGAAATTGATGGAGAGCAAGCAAATAAAAAATTTAGTAAAAAAAAGTAGGATAGGTATTTATTTTTCATGCGCTCATTATACTTGAGGCGATAGAAAAAATAATATCTTTAACAAACTAACTACATAGACTTTGTTTTAGGCACTTGTCTAGAAAATCTACAATTGAATCAGCAGCATTAACTCTATTAGTTTTTTTTCTAAAGCCGTGTCCCTCATCGGGAAATACAAGATAATCTACATAAATGTTATTTGATCTTACTTGGCTAACTATTTCATCGCTTTCAATTTGCAAGACCCTTGGATCATTTGAACCCTGGATTACTAACATTGGCTTAATAATATTTTCTGCATGAAATAATGGAGAAATTTTTCTATGACGAGCCTCATCGGTAGCTGGATCACCCATCTCGTCGTAAAGTGCGACTTTAAAACTTTCCCACCATGGTGGAATACTCTTTAAAGTTCTAACCCAATTTGAAACACCAAATATATCAATTCCTACATTAAAAACATCAGGGTAAAAAGTTAAAGCAGCAAGGGTCATGAACCCCCCATAAGAACCACCCATCACACCAATTTTATTATCATCAACCCATGGCAAAGATTGCAGGTATGCTTTAGAAGCAACAATATCTTGAAGATCTTCTTCACCATGTCGCTTATCATCTAAATGATAAAACTCTTTACCGTAACCAGAGGATCCTCGATTATTGACACCAAGAACACCATAGCCGTGGTGAAGCATATACTGCATTTGTGAGTTAAATCCTTTACGAGTTTGCCCTCCTGGCCCTCCATGAACATATACCATAACGGGAGCTGGATTTGAGGCTGATGCGCCTTTTGGCTTATACAATATAGATGGAATTTCTAACCCATCAAAGCTTTCAAATCTTATTACTTCAGAAGCAACCATCATCCCCTCGTCTAAATCGTCAAAGGATCGACCTACAATTGATGCCTCGTCAAAGCTAGTGTTTGAAATAAATAAATCTCCAGGAGAGGTATCAGAGCCATATATGAATGCATATTGGTCATTTGCTCTAGATTTGCTAAAGCCTTTAAGGCCCTCAGCAGGCAAAATATTATTTGGTAATTCAGAAAAATCTTCAGCAGATAAAATAATTAATTTAGTGCTTGCATCTTCATTGATAAAAACATGCAGGGAATTCGTATGATTATAAAAATTTGCACCAACAATATCCCAAGATGCATTGAAAACTTTCTTTTGTTCATTGGTTTTTAAATTTACTGACCATAATTGCTCAAAATTAGAATTATAGTTTGAGCTAAACAATAGAGTATTTCCCATGAAGGTTAAAAACCTATTTTCAGCATTATTGTTGGTAATATTTAGCTCTGAATCATTAATTTGATCATATAGAACAATTTGAGTTGAGTAATTATCGATACTATTAGTTAAAACAAAATACCTATCACCGTCACTCTTTGCGGTTACCTCGTAAGCTGAATCATTTTGATACACCATAGATGCAGAATAATCATCTGAAGAATACTTATAAATATCAAGAGTCTTTGAGTCTCTTTGGTTGGAGGCAATAAAGAATGATGTGCCATCAACGCTAAAACCTAAAAACTTTGCCCTTGTATCCTTGTAATCAGTTAAATCAATTATTTCATCGCCATCTTTAACAAAAATATGATTTAGCTCATCTCCCTGATTGTCTGCTTGAAGAATTACTCTATTATCAGATGGAAAATAAGATAATCCATAAAAACTTTTTGTATCAGAAGAAGTTAAAGGGAAAAATTCTTGGCTTTGAATATCAAACTCGTAAGCATTAAAAATTCCTGATTTATTATGGTTTACTAAAAACCTATCATCTGAGATATTAAAACCAAAATGCCTTCCAGAAAGAGAAAAGTTTGTATAGTCAAAGAATTCTTGCGCACTCAAGGATGGCTTTTCACAACCATTGATTAGCAAGATAGATGCTATAACAAATATAAAGTTTTTACATTTATTGAGTAATTTCATTTTTTCTCCAAGTCATAGGAATTTGTTGTTGGGGATTGAAGAGTCGTTTAGGTCCAATGACCGGAAAAGCATCAGTTGCCTTGCTTATCTCATCCTCTGTAAGAAAGTTGCTAGGGGTTAATCTAAACACATCTAACCCTCTTGCAATTTCAGTAGCATAAATATTGCCCTCATAGAAATAGGCAGACCAATAGCCACCGGTAACTAATTTTTCATCAGAAATAGGTCCTCGGTCAAAGTAAGCGATTTCAATTGGGTTATTTGAATCTGTAAAATCTAAAATAGACAGACCTCCCTGGTACCAAGCCTGAACCATAATATCTTTGTTAGGAATTGGGACGATCGATCCATTATGAGCTACGCAATTTTCAGTTTCTTGTTGAGGGGCACTCATCTTGTAATAAGATTTAAAGATTAACTTATCATCCACGATGTCATATATAGCATTTGCCCCCCAGTCCAATGGATCCCAGGCTCTACATCTAGGTCTACCGCCACCTCCCCATTCGTCTGTAAAAACAACTTTTGTAGCATCATTATTAAAAGTTGCTGAATGCCAATACGCGAAACCAGTATCAGAAACTACGTCCATTCTCTTAGGGTTATAAGGGTCAGTTATATCAAAAAGAATTCCATTACCTGAACATGCACCAGCAGCTATATTTGCAGATGGGAACACGGTAATATCATGACATTGATCAGTTCTGGAAGTACTTTGAGTTTCATCGCCATGATCTCCACCCCTCCAGAGTCCTGCTAATACTCCTGTTTCTTCGTCTGCAAAGACAGTTGGACTTTTAACAATTCTAGAGCTGGATGGATTATCAATTGGAATTTCAATTACATCAATTCTAAAAAGAGCTGTTCGATTATCACCTGGAATAGCTTCAAAACATGTTTCTAATTCATCCTGATCCCTTACAGATGATGTGCCTGAATTATAGACAATGATATTGCCATCATTTGTTCTGGCATTTACAACAGAATGGGTGTGAGATCCCCGACAGGTTTGAACAATCCCAACTTGCATCGGGTTTTGAGGATTTGAAATATCAAAAATTCTTATTCCTCTAAAACGATCCGGTGTTGGTTCAGAACCAGCTCCTTGAAGCCCACAATCGATCCTGCCTCTAGTTTCTTCGACAGACATAATCAGCAAATGTTCCACAATAGATACATCCCCTTGTCCTCCAGGGCAAATAACAGAGGATATTAATTCGGGCATCTCATTATTTGCTAGGGAATAAATATTAAAACCGTGATAACTTCCAGCAACTAATAAATCCTGACTAAAGGCCATATCAGTGTTTGAAAAACTAAGCATTGGATACCTAGAATTTCTTGCTTTATCCTCTATTGTTTTAGCTTCCTCATCCTCGTCTACATTGTCCTGGGCACCCTCCTCTACAAGTTTATTGGGATCAAAGAAACCATCGGGTTTTTTTAATGAAACAATTTTTTCTAAATTTTTAATTGCTTCGTTTGCATGAAATA
>CENF01058494.1_pt1 | contig 13815 bp, 18 predicted proteins | sample 361291 | NCBI WGS metagenome assembly CENF01 (sample SAMEA2619399, study PRJEB7988) | marine metagenome | isolation source: saline water (ENVO:00002010), including | reverse complement strand
ATCAAAACGATAGGATTTGAGAGTCACCTTAAAAAATACCACCCCCATATTACTCTAGGCAGGTTCAAAGATAAGGAAAGAGCCAGTTTTGAGATTCCAGAAATGGAGGAACCCATAAAGAGCTTAGTTTCAGATATTGATGTTTATGAAAGTGATTTTGAATCTGGAAAAACCTCTTACAAATTGATTAAGAGGTTCAAGTATTAGAATTCGAAGTTGAAGGGGTCAGTGTGGGTTACTCACTGTGTGGCTAGTACCCTTTCCAGCTCACAGATGGTCAACTTTCGTTGTTCCTTTCACCCTTCTTCTTCTGTCCATTTTCTTCCAGATCCGGGTCTCGAGTTCTAGTTCTTTCCAAAATATGTCCTGAACTAAATTTATAAAAAAATGAAAGATTTTGCAACCAATAATAATAAGTATTTTATTTAATCAATAAAATCAATAATTTATATTATATTCTTAAATAGCTTATTCTATCTTTCAAGTCTTTCAAACCAATCTTTACCGTCTTTCTTCTTAAAATTGACAATAATACTGATGGCTTCATCAATGTTATCTACTAGAAATAAATCTTCATAAGTTTTCTGAGGCAAGAAGCCTTCTTTTACTGATTTGGTCGTGAAGTTAAAAAGATCATCATAATAATTATCAATATTAAGCAAAATAATGGGCTTTGAATAAAAGCCCAACTGATTCCAAGCAAGTGCTTCGTAGAACTCTTCCCAGGTACCAACACCGCCTGGAAGAGAAATAACTGAACCAGATAGCTCTGCCATACGAGCCTTCCTCTCATGCATTGTGTCAACAACTTCCAATACAGTAAGTTCTTTATGACCCACCTCTATGTCGTCTAATTGTTTTGTTATTATTCCAGTTACATGCCCTTCTTTACTCAACACCGCATCTGCTACGACTCCCATTAGGCCTCTGCTGCCTCCACCGTAGACCATTGAGAAACCTGAATTAACTAAAGCATGGCCTAGATTAGTGGCTGCTGTACTAAAAGATTCTTTATTGCCTAAGGAAGAACCAGCATAAACACAGATTGTTTTCATAACGCTTTTTAATGGATTTTTATAAACATTACTATAGCATTTATCTAAATAAATAATTGTTGATATGGATACTCTCAAAATAGAAATAGTTTCAGATGTGGTATGTCCTTGGTGTGTCATAGGTTTTCGAAACTTAAAGCAAGCGATTGAAGAACTTGAAAATGAACTCTCATTTAAAATTTCTTGGAAACCCTATGAATTGCATCCTGAAATTCCTGAGAACGGATATGATAAAGAACTTTATATGCAGCAAAAATTTGGATCTAATCGCGGTAATGACGTTTATGACGAAATTGTAAGTATTGGTAAAGATTTAGAATTTGACTTTAATTTCTCTAAAACTAAGAGAATACCAAACACCTTTCTTGCTCATAGATTACTTTGGTATGCGGAGCAAAAAAACTTGCAAAACGAATTATCAGAAGCTCTATTTTACGCATACTTCACGAACGGTAAGGACGTCGGTTCTATTGAAGTTCTTGCAAAAATTGCTCATGAAGTGGGACTTGATAAATCTGAAGTTACAACTTTCTTAGAATCTGACAATGGAGCCAAAGAAGTAGAGAATCAAGAACTCGATTCAATAGAAAGAAACATTGGAGCAGTTCCTACCTATATTATTAATGATCAATACCTCATACAAGGGGGACAACAACCAGAAACATTCACATCTTTTCTAAGAAGAATTCAATTAAAAGAGCAAGAAAAACAAGATGCGAAGTAACTATCTTAATCTTAAACAGATTCAGGAGACTGAAGTTAAAGACGATTATTTTCCTTTCTTTACTGTTGGTAACAGTTTTCTTAAAAATATTGACTCGTCTGCTCTTGTCGAAGATTTTCCTGACATATCTGAAGGAGGCAGTTTTCCAGTTGATGTCAATACCGGTCAGAACATAAAAGATCTAATTAAAGAACTAGAAGGTCCAGAATTTAGAAAATTATTAGAAGAAAAATTTAAAGTTGAATTAAAGAATAAGCCTGCTGTTACAACTCTAAGAGGCTACTCAAGACTTAAGGACGGTAAAATTCATACAGATTCAAGCTCCAAAACTGTGACTGTTCTGCTGTACCTAAATCTAAACTGGAATGAAAATGAAGGACACTTGAGACTTTTAAAAGATAGTAAAGATTTGAATAACTACATTGAAGAAGTTCCATGCACATTTGGAAGCATGGTAGGATTTAAAGTTACTGAGAATTGTTGGCATGGATTTCAACCTTATGAAGGTAAGAGATTGTCTCTTCAACTCAACTACATTTCCTCTCAATCACTAGGTCTTCATAATACAAGACATCGTTTAAGTGCATTTTTCAAGAAACTCTTTAAATCATAGGTTTATCTAGATTCATGAAAGTCTTAATTCTAAAACTGACTTCAATGGGCGATCTGATGCATGCCTTGCCAGCGCTGACAGAAGCTGAACAGAACATAAAAGATATAAGATTTGACTGGGTTGTGGATAAAGCCTTTTCATCTGTTCCAAGCTGGCATCCTGCTGTAGATAAAATAATCCAAACAGATCACAGGAACTGGAAGAAACAGCTTTTTTCGTCAAAATCCAGAGAAGCTCTTAACTTAGTAAAAAAAGAAATAAATGCTACTGATTATGACTTTGTGGTCGATATGCAAAATAACCTTAAGAGTGCTTTCCTATCATTTCTTTCAGATCATAAGATTACTGGAATGGATGCAAGCAGTTCCAGGGAATATCCAGCACATTGGGCGTATTCTAATAAAGTTAAAATCAATAAGAGCTTGCATGCCATAGATAGACAGAAAGAATTACTGGCGTCATCTCTAGGTTACTCATCTACCTCTGACATTAACTATGGAATTTCTAAAGTTAAATTCTTAGAGCCAGTGATGGCATTACCAGATAACTACGTTGTGTTTGTTCAGAATGCAAGCTGGCCAACTAAACAATGGCCTATTGACTGCTGGAAGGAATTGGTAAAACACTTTAATGATTGTGGTGTGAATGTTTTATTGCCTTCAGGGAACAAAGAAGAGTTATTAAGAGCTAAGGAGATTGCATCCGTTTCAGAAAAAGCCACTGCCTTAGAGATCTTGCCGTTAAATGAAGTGGCCTACATCATAGATAATGCGGATTATTGCATTTGCTCTGACACTGGCCTTGCTCATCTGTCTGCTGTGGTAAATACCCCTTCCCTAACTCTGTATGGACCTACCGATACGAATCTAATTGGTACCAAAGGAAATAATCAAAGCCATAGTATTGGAAACAATGGAGATATAAATAATATCTCGGTTGAAGAGGTTATAAATAAACTGCCGATTGTCTAGTTATTTTGTAGGCGGCAACTTGGCGTAAGCTCTTTCCATCTCAGGATCATCTTTAGCAGTTTCTTTCAATGGATCCCAAACTCCCCTGTGAATCGTAGGGGCTCTTTTAGGATCTTTATGCATCAATGATTCTCCATCAGACGGATCAGGTTCTCCTCTCTGCATGCCTCCATTGACCCATTCCAGATATTTCTTCTCCTCACTGTTGAGTATTAGGTCTGTGGGTTCATCTAAACCTCCAGCCAGTGAAGCAGCAAGAAATCTGTGCGCTTCTTTAGTTCTATTTTCCATACTCAAACCAACATGGTCTGCCCATCTCACTAAGTGGTATTCGTGACGTATGTCATTGTCCCAAAGTATCCTATGCATGTACTCAGCCCCATCATGAAGATTAATGTAATCTTTATCACCCACCTCCAAATAAATATCTAGACCGCTATTACGAATAAGATCAGCATTCTTAGAAACTATAGTTGCTGGATTGTCTTCTAACCAGGCGCTCTCATCGAATGGAGATCCCCAGGCCATTTCTTCCATGGCCTCCATTCTGTACCAAGTATTTCGTTTATTTCCTTCTTCTCTGTGTATAGAGGGTTCTATGGCAGGCTCCATAGGCGCTATAGCTTTAAATCTTTCTGGGTACTTAAAACCAATCTTTAGAGATCCATAGCCCCCCATAGAGACTCCGGTAAGCAAGCTTCCATCCCTGTCTGTTCTGGTGTTAAATTTTTTAGCAGCCCAGTTGGGCAATTCATCGACAACAAACTTTTCCCAATTGCCTCTATACCAGCTTCCAGGTCCGGATGAAAAAGAGATCATGACTAGCGGTGGTAACTCCTCTTCTTCCCATAAGGATTCCCATATATCCATTGATCTTAATAGAAAACTTCTATCACCTCCGCCACCATGGAGATTAATTAATAGTGGAAGTGAATCACTTGTCTGTTCAAAATTGGGGGGCAAAACAACAGATACTTCAACTTTATGACCCATAGTCTCCGAATTAAATTCATGTAACTCTGATGATGCTTTCATAACGTCTATTAGTTCTTTAAATTGACTTTAAATTTATTAATCTTTCTTCTTCTGAGACATTCTCAATACAATTTGTTTTTCTTCTGTACCATCAAAAACATAATGTTTACCGTCTCTCTGATAGATAATTTTTGTTTGCTTTGATTCCTTCCAGTAATCATCTTTCATTTTTAAGTCTTGATTTAAATATTTTAAATTTAGTTCAGATAACAATTTGATTTTCTAATAACAACCTTTGTATTGTCATTATAGATCTCTATAAAAGAGTCAAAGTCTTCTTGGTCTTGATCACTAAACTCACGATTCATCCATTGGTTTTGAACTTTTAAGCTAGGGAACATGACCACTGTAGTTAATCTAGATGGCTCTTCTGTGGTTCCGTCTCCATCTCTGTTGTATTCAATATTTGCATTTACTTTAACGTCGTATCCTCTGTCTGTATAAAACTTCTGATGCAAATCCACGGCTTTCTTGAATCCACTCACTGTTCCTGTTTCTAGAATCTCAGATACATACAAATTACCGACAGATCCTTTGCAATTTGAAAAATTATGTGAATTCTCATGATGCCCAGATGCAACAGAAAACGTAGTTGTAGTTACTAAAAATATAAATAAATATTTGAATATTTTCATAGTCTCTCCATTTTTATGGTTTAACTATATCAAACATACAATCCAATCCAAAAAGAGAATGAGCTTGTGAAGGTAATGAATTGCCTAGACATAGAAATTAAAATTGCTATTAGGATCTTAAGACAGAGGAATCTGATATCTAGTCAGAGTTAGAATCTTTAAGCTTAGACCTTTGCCCCCACATAATAAGAAACAATCCTACTATTACAAACAGACCTACAAAGGGAACGTTCATCCCATTGAGGTATCGAAATATCATGACACCAACGTAAATTACTCCGCAGACAAGAATTATAAAATTGGGTACGTTTTCTTTCTTCATGAGTTAGTATTCTCTAATAGGAAATGAACGGAATCTCTCATAGAGGCTTTTCTAGCTTTCCAGTTTCCACCTAAATGGGCTCCTATTTTAGCTCTATCTTTAAATAACTTGGCTCTTTCATGGGGTTCATTCATAAATGTTTTATTGCCCTCTTTGTCTTCGTGGTAATGAGAACCATCTTTTCCAACAAAAGTATGCCTATGTCCAACCGCTATAGCATTTGGTATGTACATTACAGGGTCTATGGCATCAAATGAATGATGACCACCTTCGTAAGAAATTATTTTACTGTTGCCTCCATTTTCATTAATAGCTGGAGATAGCTTTTCTATAAGAATGGGGGGAGTGTAATCATCATCTGCACCAACAAGACTTAAAATTGGTGATTTACTCCATCTCATTTCCTTTGGCCACATAAACGCACCTGGATAAAAGGCAATATGTCCTGCAAATCTTTCTCCTTCGGGAGCAAGTTTTTCAGCTAACGGTTCCCAGGCAGAATAAATAGCTGTACTTCCACCGAGGCTCCATCCAGTTATAAAAATCTTAGAAGAGTCAATATCCGGATGTTTGGATAAAATCTTTAAAGCATTAAAACAATCAGCAAGAACTGTCGCTAAAGTCACCTGCATTTGATCTTCAACAATTGAAAAAACTTGTCTAGCATCAAAACTACTTACTCTAAAAATAGCAAAACCATTATTCAAAAAATTTACCGCATGTTCATGATGATGCCCTCTCCAACCCAAGCTTCCATGCATACAAATAACCAAAGGGTATTTTTCTTTTTTTTCTTCAGGGAAGATTAGGGTGCCGAACATATCCTGCTCTTCTGATTCTTTAGAATTGAGGATATGAAAAAATTCAAATGGGTTTGAAGATCTATAGGTTATTAAGCCTTCTTCTCCTGATTTAAAGTTATGTTCCATCTTTTTTTCTCTTTAACTGGAAAGCACCCATGTTTATGACTACTACTATTGTTAGTTTCTTCATAATTAATTCTCCCAGGAGTTATTTAACTCCAAAAGTAACCAAGGCAAAAGAAAACGACACCAACTATAACGAGTATCTTCCCTCGATTTTTAAGATAGAAATCCATTTTTGTTAATCCTCCATGTCGTAAATTGGTAAATGAACCTTCTTGATGTGTCTATAATCCTTCTGTCTGCCGTGATAACCGTTCCATTGAGCTTCTGGCAGATCCAGTTCATCTAACAGATCTCTTGGATCAATCTTTTTCATACATCTCTCTCATCTTTGTAAAATCATCGTTAGATTTAATTTTCACAGAAGCATCATATTCATCTAGTGGTTTTTTTATAACACATAAAACTTTAAATAAAGAGTGATGGGTATTTACAAGCTCCCAACCTCCCGCTCCATGGATATTTAAATCCTCCTTCAGTTGGCCAGGAGTGGTTTGAAAAACATCGTAAGCCCATTTAGTCATGAATTTACTATATCACTTTGGATAAAAGCACGCCAAACCGTACACAAATATAAAAAAAAGGGATCTCATTGAGACCCCTTAATAGGCTGAAAATGGCGGATAGTATAGGATTCGAACCTATGAGGGATTTAACTCCCTGCTGGTTTTCAAGACCAGTGCATTCAACCAGACTCTGCCAACTATCCTTTGATTTAGTAGCTCTGATAAAGCAAGCGCATTGTACTATTCGGTATAACAAATAGAAACAAACAATGATTAATGCTCTTTTCTGTCTTTTATATGGTTAATTCCATCTATTAAATTAGGATCATCATAATCTTCTGCTTTAAATCCTTCTATGCACCCTGTGTTAAAACTGTATTCGTTAGGATTAGATCTTCTTTGATGGTGAGTATAAATTCCGCAAATTGAGCAAAAATAATGTTTAGCTGTTTTTGTATTAAATTGATAAAGCTTAAGCAGATCAGCACCTTTCGAGATCTTAAGATCGTCAAATAGAACCGAGGAAACAATAGCACCTTTCCTTATGCAAATACTGCAGTTGCATCTTCTCAGATCAAATCCATTTGGCAGGAATAATTCTAACTCCACAGCACCGCAATGACAGGAAGCTTTAATTTTATTATCTATCATTTAGTTTTCTTGTTTATTCTTTAGCTTTGCATGTCTAGAGCCGTCTGGATTAAATGTTACTATCAGGGGTTGCCACTCTTCTCCGTCACAGACAAAAAGCACACAACCTTGGACTTGCAAATTATTATTTTTAAGTAGCGTTAGCTTGGCCTTATAAGAATTTCCATCGTTGGGGTTGTAAATCTTACCTCCCTTTAAAACTTTATTTAAGATTTGTTCTTTTTTAAATCCTTCAAATAAATTAATGCCAACTAAGGGTCGGTTTTGCAGGTCATTATTGGAATTTTTTTCATCCAAAATAGTTAAAGGATCTGTTCCTTCTGGCACAAATACATGACTTATTTCAGCACAAATAAGCTCATCACATACCTTAACTTCAATAATAGAGCTAGAAGAAAGCCAGTAACCTTCAATGGTATCTTCTGAAGCTTGAAGAGAATGAATTATAGAAAGAAAAACAACAAGGCATAAGGTAAAATACTTCACGCAGTTTTTCTTAAGCTGCAGTGCTAGATCGTTCCTTAACTCTTTCATACCAAGAAATTATATTGGTATTGTCTTCACTGACACTCTGCCCTACCGTTGCTCCAAAAGTTATGAAACAAAACAGCATAACATCCGCCAAACTAAATCTATCTCCGCAAATGTAATCCTTGCCTTCCATCTCGCCATTAAGCCACGCAATTTTTTCTTGAGTTATAGATTTTAATCCATCCGCAGCTTCCGGAATAGTTTGCATGCGTGTTTTGAATAACTCTAGTCCTTCAGAGTATCTAAAGCCAGTTATTAATGGTTCAATTATTTGTAAATCAACTCTTCTTGCCCACATCCTGGTTAAAGCTCTTTCTTCTGGTGTCTTCCCCATCAAATCAGTATTGCCTTGTTTCTCATCTAAATATTCACATATAGCTGTAATTTCGGATAAAAAAGAGCCGTCTTCAAGTTCCAATGTAGGTGATTGCCCTGAAGGATTCCTTTTTAAATGCTCCTCCTGACGGTTCTCACCTGCCATTAAATCCATATCAATTGTTTCAATATCTAAACCCAGTTCTGCTATAAACATTCGAACCACATGTGGATTTGGGCCAATAGAATTATAAAGTTTCATTTTTATCTCTCCTTTAAATATAAATTATAAACAGACTATAAAGCTTTCATTTTAGAAAAATTTTACTCTTCGTCTAATTTTAGTCATTGTTCTTAAGAGCGGTTAAAGTTTGCTTCTCTGCGTTCTAATGAAGCAGCTATACCTTCTTTAAAATCATCAGATGATTGCAATCTAATTTGCTCTGATAGTTCCAAAGCTACAATTTCTTCAACTTGATCGGCTAAATCACCTCTTACAGTAGCTCTTATGGATTCAACAGCCATGGGAGCCGAAGAAGCTATTTCTAAAGCAAATTCATTTGCTTTCTTTAAGATATCAGAAGTTGGCACCAGAGAATCTACAAGTCCTAAATTAAATGCCTCTTCTCCTTTAACTCTTTTTGCGGTGTATAACATCATTGCAGCATTTTGTGTTCCCACCACTCTTGGTAGAGTTACTGAGCTACCGAAACCTTGATGAAAACCAAGTTTTGCAAAATTTGCACTAAATTTAGATTCTGGGGATGCTATCCTAAAATCAGCTGCTAAAGCCAGTCCGAGACCTCCACCCACTGCAGCTCCTTGAACAGCAGCAATTATTGGTTTTCTTGTTCTAAATAATCTAACGGCCTCTCTGTAAAGTTTTGAATAAGGGTTAGATTTATTCATCATCTCTGTGTCTTGACTGAAATTTGCACCAGCGCAAAAATTTTTACCTTCAGAAGCCAAGATATTAACTCTGCATTCGCTCTGTTCATCTAACTCTTCTAAAACATCAGCTATTTGTTGAATCAATAAATAATCAAAAAAATTATTTGGGGGTCTTTGTATTGTTATAGTGGCGATGTGCCCGTCAAGCTCTACAGATAAATCTTCATATTTTTTCACAGTTATTCTCCTAAAATTTTAAATCAACTTAAGACTAAAAAGTCAGTTGGTATTGCTTAATTTTAGTACTTTCATCCAGCGCCTTGACTTAAAGCGGATAATTAACAACACGCCTTGTATAAAATAATCAGCTATTAGAGTAGCAAAAATCCACTCCACAGGTAAACCTAATTTATAAACAATAAAAGCCAAAGGAACGCGGATTAAAACCAGGCCTACTAAAGTTATCACAAGGGGAGATTTTGTGTCTCCCGCTCCTCTCACAGCACCACCCAATGAAAACTGCAATGCCATGAAAGGTTGCATGATGCCTAAGATCCAAACAAAAACCACAGCTTTACGTACAACATCAGGATCGTCTATAAAGAAAGTAGCTAAATCTCTTGAGAAAATAGCTAATATTATTCCTAGAGAACCCATTGATAGCATGGTGTAACTCGCAGCTTTAAAAGCACTGTCGTATGCACCATCAGGATCTGAAGCTCCTAAATATTGACCTGTTAATGTAGATCCTGCAATTGCAAAACCCATACCTACTGTAAAAGAAAGCATAAGTACATTGGTTCCAATATTATAGGCAGCCACTGCATTAGTGCCATACAAAGCAACTATCCAAAAGAAAGCCAACATACCAAACTGGAAGATAAATGACTCCATACCAGCCGGATAACTAATCGAAATTAGCTGCTTCATGCGTTCTTTTGACATGGAGCCTGGAGTTCCTATTTCAATTGCTAATCTCTTAGTGAACCATAAGAATAGAATAACTAAAGAATTAAAAGTAAATGATATTCCTGCTGCTAAAGCTGCACCCACTATACCAAGTTCAGGTAAACCAAATCTCCCGTTAACCAAACCCACAAGTAAAAAAATATTTAAAATATTTGTAAAAACAGCAATGTAAAGAGGCGTTCTAGTATCACCTGCCGCCCTTTGAGCTGTGGAGAGGACCATTGAGATAGCAAAAACTGGTGTAAAAGTTACTAGAATAATTGTGTACTGTATTGAAAGTTTTTGAGAATTCTCATCAAGTCCAAAAACACCAATCATTTGCTCAGCACCTAACCAAAATATAAGAGCTGTTATGACGGATATAAATAGACATAAACCCAATGATGCCCTGGTAACTTGAGCTGCTTCAACTGGATCATTGCCGCCTATCGCTCTTGCTACCAATGCTGTTGTGCCGGCCATTATTGCCATTAATAAGGCTTGAAATACCCAGAAAATTCGTTGTCCAGTTCCAACAGCTGCCACTGCTTCAGCTCCAAGACTACCCACAGCCTTAATAGCCACAAGTCCAACAGATGCAAAAAGGAGATTGTTAAGAATAGAGGGCCAAGCTAAACCCCAAACACTAAGTGATTCTGGATGAGGAATCTCACCAAGTTCTTCAATTTCACTAGGGTCATCAGTAATGTTGGACATAAGAATTTGCTATAGTATCACAAGACATAAAAGACTAACTTGTAATTAATGGCAAAGCTCTACTTTAACTACTCATCAATGAATGCTGGAAAATCTACAGCACTTCTGCAAGCAGACCATAACTACAGAGAAAGAGGAATGAGTACAATCTTATTTACTTCTTCAAAGGATGAAAGATACGGAAAGAATGAGATAGTTTCTAGAATTGGGATAAAAGCCCCTGCTTCTTACTTCTTTGAGAAGACAAATATATTTAAAGAGGTGCTGCAAGAATCTCAAAAAAATAATACTAACTGCGTCTTAATCGATGAAGCACAATTTCTATCCAAAGATCAAGTTTTTCAACTCGGTAGAATTGTGGATGAATTGAATATACCAGTATTGACTTTTGGAATACGAACAGACTTCAAAGGTGAGCTGTTTGAGGGCAGTCAATACCTCTTAGCTTGGTCCGATAATATAAAAGAGATTAAAACTGTCTGTCATTGTGGAGGCAAAGCTACAATGGTTGTGAGAATAGATTCTAATGGGGCAATTGTTTCTGAAGGTAGTCAAATTGAGGTTGGTGGTAACGAAAGTTATATACCTCTTTGCAGAAAGCATTTTAATTCAAAAAAATTAGATTAATCTTATAGTATTCCTACTATAAAACCCGTCATGCATGAAGCCAGTACAGCAGCTATCAAAGCCCTACCGCTAACAGCTATTAAATCATCTTTTCTATTTGGAGCCATAGCACCCATTCCACTTATAAGTATGCCAACGCTGCTAAGATTAGCAAATCCACAAAGTGCATATAGCATTATTAATCTAGTTCTTTCTGATAATAAAGAAGTATCAATTTCTGCTAGACGAATATAAGCTATGAATTCATTTGTCATTGTTTTAATGCCTAATAATTCTCCAGCCAATTGAGATTCTTGCCAGGGAATTCCCATACACCATGCAAGAGGTGCAAAGATCCATCCTGCAATTCTTTCCAAGGAAAGAACTTGACCATTAAAATTAGGTAATTCAGCTAAGGACATATTAACCAACGCAACAAGTGATAGAACTACAATCAATAAGGCTATGATATTAAGAAATATATCTAAGCCAGAACGAGTTCCTTCAGTTATGGCATCGATTGAACTTCTGTACATTTTCTCGTCATGGTCAGAAGGGAATTCAGTTTTTTCTTCACTCGGTATCATCATGTTTGCATACATTATGGCTGCCGGAACAGAGATTATAGATGCAGTCAAAAAATGACCTATTAGAGAAGCACCGTAGACATCAAAAAGCATTAAATTGAGTGTAGCCATTATAGAACCAGCTATCGTAGACATTCCAACCGTCATGAGTATTAACAACTCATGTTTAGTCATAGTAGCAAGATAAGGCCTTACCAATAAAGGTGCCTCGACCTGACCCAAGAAAACATTGGCAGTTGCACTTAAGCCAACAGGCCCTCCAACGTTTAAAGGTTTTTTAAATAAATACGATAATCCGTTAACTATCATAGGGATTACTCGCCAATGCCAGAGTAAGGCAGAGAATGCAGAGACAACAATAACTAATACGAGTCCGCCAAAAGCAAATATAAAAGTTCCACCAGGGTTAATTACTTCAAAAGGGGCGCCAGGGGCTCCTGTAGCCAAATATCCAAACACAAAAGCGACTCCACTATCTGTAGCTGAAGTCAACGCCAATACGCCTCTGGATAGTATTTCAAAGAAATCAGTTATTACAGTCCATTTTAATAGCAAGAAGGCCAAGGCAAACTGAATAAGTATTGCATTGATCAAGTATCTGATTTTTATTTTTTTTACGTTGGTGCTAAAAATAGCTCCCAATACTAGAAGAGCAAAGAAGCCAATAATCGGTTGCAGGTATTCCATATTTCTAAATTAATTTAATTTCTTGAAGTCGTTCTCTTAAATAATCTTCTGCAAGAATACCTTCTTTGTAATTGTTGGGGTTTTTTTCAGTAACAAAAGATTTTAATGTATCAATAAACCAGTCTGGATTTGGATGAACGAAGAACGGTATAGAATATCGTGAAGTTAAAACTTCATTTGAAGATGCCGTCACTCTATGAGTGGTTGATTTAAGATAATTATTAGTTAATCGTTGCAACATATCGCCTATGTTACAGACGATAACATCATCATCTAGATTTATTTTTTCCCAGTTACCCTCCTTAGATAGAAGTTCCAGGCCTGATTGATGTCCACCTATAAGAAGAGTTATTAGATTTATATCTTCATGTGCTCCAGCCCTTTCTCCTTTTTCAGAAGATGCAACAGCAGGATAGTGGATAGATCTCATGAGACTGTTTCCTTCATTTACTACCTCGTCAAAATAAGTCTCTTTCAGGTCAAGGTAAAGAGCTATAGAGGTAAGGATAGTTTTTCCAAGTTTATCAAATTGATCATACAACTCTTGTGTCTTATCCTTAAAATCAGGAATTTCTTCTACAACGAAATTGCTAGGCATCCACTGTTGATAGGGATGTCCAGGAGGTAATTCCCGTCCAACATGCCAGAATTCTTTCATATCAGCGCTAATGCCGCCTTTTGGTGTTTCTATTTTATAGGGCGTATAACCCCTAGACCCACCTAGACTAGAATCATAATACTGTTTTTTTACATCTTCAGACAATGAAAAAAAATGGCCAAAGATACCTATCACTTCCTTAACTAATTCTTTGTCAATGGAATGATCTTTTATTCCACAAAAACCCCATTGCATAAAGTTTAAGCCGAGGTCATTGGCAAACCCCAATGGATCTTGGATTTGATTTTTTAATGATAATACTGAAAAAGGAGAAGACAAATTTATAATCCTTTAAAAACAAGGTTACAATTTACCAACTTTAGATTAATAGGTATAGAGATGATGAATATATATGGCTTTGGAAATGCCCTTATAGATATTGAATTTCTCATCACTGACGAAGAACTTAAAGAAATTGGTATACCAAAAGGAGGTAT
>CENF01010392.1_pt1 | contig 13838 bp, 14 predicted proteins | sample 361291 | NCBI WGS metagenome assembly CENF01 (sample SAMEA2619399, study PRJEB7988) | marine metagenome | isolation source: saline water (ENVO:00002010), including | reverse complement strand
GATAAGTTATTACAACGGAAAAGAAAGTGGACTCCCGTTAAGCCCACGAAAGGAAAGCTACTTGAAGGTAGTGAAGAAGCCATCTACCGTGCTCTGGCAATACGCCATATGGAGCTACCTGTGGGTGACTTCATTACGGAAACCCTTAGCAAAGAGGTTCCCGAAATTGCTAGAACACTTCTCGTCTCAAACGTAAAGGACGAGGAGAACCATGACCTTGCTCTTGGCTACATCGCTGACGCCCTTGGCGTTGACGATAAGGCTGAGAGAGAGGCTAAACTATTACGTGATGCTTGGATAGCTCATCCAGATCACACTGTCCTTAAAGCTTTGGTGGCTGAACGTGCTATTTTCTTTGTTATTCTACCTTTCAATAGGTTTTGTGGCGATGCTGCTCTTAGGACAGTATCGGCTGATATTTCCAGAGATGAGCAAATTCATGTCGCCTGCAACTCTTTGGTATGTGCTGATATGGGTTTACGTCCTAGCAACTCTTTGGACAAACTTAGGAAGGCTACTATAAATTGGATCTTTGAACCACTAAATGATATAGCACCTAACAAATATTTAAGCAGAAAATTTTGGACGGACTCAAGTGACCGTTTAATGTACGAAGGTAAAGCCCCAGAGCTTGCCGATACTAAGCGAGCTAGAATGCCCGCATTTTTTGAACATGCAAACACCAACTTACCCAAGTACGCTTGAATGGGGACGCATCGAAAAGATGATTGATGATCTTGACGAGCAGTTTCCAGACAAGTTTCCAGACCACACACTATCAGAGAAAGAAATATCTTTTAGGGCTGGTCAACTATCAATTATTAGATTACTAAAAGAAAACTTAAAAGGAGAATAACTATGTGTGTCCCAGGATTATTCGGGGGCGGTAGATCTGCCCCACCAGCCCCGCCAACACCAGCCCCGCCAACTACCCCACCAGCTCCAATGCCTATACAACAGGCTCCCACACCTATACCAGAAGCTCCTACTCCTGCTCCTGTATCAGAAGATGAGACTAAGCGTAAAGCTAAAGTCAAAGCTAAAAAGGTTGCTAAGAAAGGACAAGGACAAACAGGTACAACTAGCTTACAAACTAGAAAGCCAGAATCAGGTGGGCTCTCAGGTATAACTACACCACAAGGTACTAACACTAGTGGCGGTGGTTCTGCTGGAGGATCTTATTAATGAAAAACGCACGGCAAAGATACAATGAGTTATCTAGTCACCGTGAACAATTTCTACATGTTGCATACGAATGTGCAGAGTATACTATACCCACATTAATAATGCGTAATGAAGGTGATGCTTTATATCAAAGCTTCCAAACACCTTGGCAATCAGTCGGGGCCAAAGGAGTTACCACGTTGAGTTCAAAGCTCATGCTAGGTCTCCTACCCCCGTCAACCAGTTTTTTCAAGCTACAACTAGATGATTCTAATTTGGGTGAGGAAATACCACCCGAAGCAAAGAGTGAATTAGATTTAAGTTTTGCAAAAATAGAACGTATGATTATGGAAAGCATTGCTGCTTCCACAGATCGTGTACAAATCTTTGCAGCTTTAAAACACTTAGTTGTAACAGGTAATGCTCTACTATTTATGGGTAAAGAAGGTATGAAAGTATATCCTCTTAATAGATATGTAGTTGAAAGAGATGGTAATGGTAACGTAATAGAAATAGTAACTAAAGAAAGAGTCAGTAAAAAACTATTAGGTCTTCCAGAATTGGATGCAGAGAATAGTCCTAACGATGACTCTAAAGGTGACTACAAAGGTACAAAAGATGTAGACGTATATACATGTGTCAAACTATATGACAATGGATGGCGTTGGCATCAAGAAGCTAATGATTCTATCATACCCGATAGTGTAGGAAAAGCTCCAAAGGATAAGACTCCTTGGCTCCCTCTTAGGTTTGTAACTGTGGACGGAGAAGATTACGGACGTTCTAGAGTTGAAGAGTTTCTTGGTGACATTAAATCTTTAGAAGCATTAATGCAAGCTATCGTTGAAGGTAGTGCAGCTGCAGCTAAAGTTGTATTTACTGTCTCACCTTCTTCTGTAACTAAACCAAGCTCACTAGCAAATGCTGGTAATGGTGCTATCATACAAGGTAGACCTGATGATATAGGTGTAGTACAAGTAGGTAAAACTGCTGACTTCCAAACTGCATATCAAATGATTGGTGTATTAGAAAAAAGATTAGCAGAGGCTTTTCTTGTTTTAAGTGTACGTCAGTCAGAACGAACAACTGCAGAAGAAGTACGTATGACACAGATGGAACTAGAGAGACAGCTTGGTGGCCTCTTCAGCTTGCTCACGACAGAGTTCCTCATACCTTATTTAAAACGTAAGATGCACAGTCTAACTAGGTCTAAAAAAATACCTAGTATACCTGAGAAGTTAGTTAAACCTACTATTGTAGCAGGTGTAAACGCTTTGGGTAGAGGACAAGATAGAGAAGCATTAGTACAATTCATCACAACCATAGCACAGACTATGGGGCCAGATGCTTTAGCTCAATATTTAAATGCTGATGAAGCTATTAAACGTCTAGCTGCTGCACAAGGTATAGATATACTTAACCTTGTTAAGAGCATGGAAGAACGTAATGCAGAGCAACAACAAGCTATGCAAGCACAACAGATGCAATCACTTACTGACCAAGCTGGTCAACTAGCTGGTACTCCACTGATGGATCCACAAAAGAACCCACAAGTTCTTGAAGGATTACAAGGTGCTACACAACAAACCCCACCACCCCCACCACCACAATAATTATGGCAGAAACAATTCGCTACGACACTTCAGATGATCCTGTAGCAGCACAAGCTATTGCAGAAAAAGAAGCTGAATCTTTAAAAATAGGTGAAGAACTTATAGCAAAGCAAGATAAAAGACTTGCTGGTAAATATAAGACACCCGAAGAATTAGAGGCTGGCTATCTTGAACTACAAAAAAGATTAGGTGAAACACCTGAGACATCTGAAACAACTGAACCAGAACCAGAGTATCAATTATATTCTGATGACGGGGCAGTAAACTATGATACTGCAAACGAATTATATGGAGATAAACTAGGAGACTTATTTAAGTCCAACGACATTGATCCGTTTGCAATGAGCAAACACTTTGACGAAAATAATGGTAGTCTAGATGATACCATGTATGAACAGTTAAGCAAAGCTGGCCTAAGTAAAACTGTAGTTGATAATTATTTAGAAGGTGTCAGAGCTGAAGTAGGTTTAAAAGCTGAAACAGCAGAACCAATATTAACTGAAGCAGAAGTCAATGAAGTTAAAACTTTAGCTGGCGGTGAAAAAGGTTATCAAGATTTAATGGATTGGGCTGGTAATAATTTAGGGCCAGATGCAGCAAAAGATTATGACGATGTCTTAGCTACAGGTAATAAATCAGCAGTAAAATTTGCAGTGAAAGCACTTATGGGACAATACGAAGACGCCAATGGCAGAGATTCTAAGCTTGTTACAGGCAAAGAGTCAGCCCCAGAAACATACAGAAGTATGGCTGAGGTTGTGAGAGATATGAATAAAGCAGAGTATCAAACTGATGAAGCGTTCAGAGATGATGTCATCAGAAAATTATCCGCATCAAACTTAAAAGTATAGGAGCTAAAAAATGCCGATGGGAAAAGGAACTTACGGAAGTAAGAAAGGTAGACCTGCTAAGAAAATGAGCAAGGGTATGTCAAAACTACCTGCAGCTGTACGTAAAAAAATCTTAGGTAATAAGAAAAAGTAATGGCTGTCAAAAAGAAAAGTGTCAGTCTTAAAATGGGTAAACATAAGTCTCGCTCAGGTGGACTGACAGCAGCTGGTAGAAAAAAATATAATAGAGCTACTGGCTCAAATCTAAAAGCTCCACAACCCCAAGGTGGTGCTCGTAAACGCTCCTTCTGTGCTCGCATGAAAGGAGTCAAAGGGCCAATGAAAAAGCCCAACGGTAAGCCAACCCGTAAAGCTTTGGCACTACGTAAATGGAAATGCTAATGGCATACAAAAAGAAGTGTGGATGTAAACACGGAGGCAAAAGAAAGTAATGGCTAAACGTGGATTATACGCAAACATACATGCCAAGAGAAAGCGTATCAAAGCTGGCTCTGGTGAGAAGATGAGAAAGGTGGGGAGCAAAGGAGCTCCTACGGCTGCCAATTTCAAACGGTCAGCAAAAACCGCAAAACCTTATAAAAAGAAAAAGTGAAAGACGGTATCGCAAAGTACGGTAACGTTTTTAGTAAGGAGTATTGTCAAGAACTCGTTGACTACTATGAATCAAATTCAGAACAAGCTTATCAAGGAATAGGTACAGGAGATCACTTAGGTCATAATTTATATCTAAGTGAGAGAAAATACGTAGACTTTATTTTAGAAAAAATTAAAGAAGTACTTAAAGAATATGTTAAGGACTATACGTTTGGACAATTTTCTGGAGATGATGGTTACTTACTAAGAAAGATTTACGGTGCTACAAAGTTCCACGCTAACGGTTTGTTTGGCTCACATGATGATGGCAAGTTAAGATCGGTTGGTCTTACTATCGGCTTGAATAATGATTATGAAGGCGGTGAGTATGAGTTTCCTAATCAAGAACTTACCACAACTTTACAACAAGGAGAGGTTTTAATATATCCTGTATATTATACTCACCCTCATTCCGTATCTGCTCCTAAAGGATATAGATACGTTGTACACACATACCTTAACCAATGAATATTGAAAGATTTATATATCTATTTAACTTTACTAACAAACATATTTATTTGCTCTGGCGTTATACGTCATTGGAATAATATACCATCAAAACAACATGACACCACAGAACATTTTTCCAAACGAAACACCCCCAAGACCTATGACACATCACAACCATGACTACTGGCATAATGCTGAAGAGACTAATGGCAGGCTTGCCATGCTTGGCTTTGTTGCTGCTCTCGGCTCCTATATATTCACAGGACAAATCATCCCAGGAATCTTTTAATCCATACTACGACTCTCATACGAGGTGGAAGATGTCGTGTTTTGACTTCGAGCTTGCTAAGATCGGGGTCTTAACTGATGAGAGTCTGGATAGACAATCTCAACTTAATCTTATAAATTTCTTTCTCTCTAAAGTAGAGAAGGAATGTTCACACATACAACTTAATTAAATGGCTGCAATCTCATTACAAAGAGAAACAACCAATAAGTGGCAAGAGTTATGTGAGTGGGTAACAAGCACAGACAACCGCATTTATGTTGGTTGGTTTGGTGTGCTTATGATCCCCGCATTACTTACAGCTACAACTTGTTTTATTATCGCCTTCATAGCTGCTCCTCCTGTTGACATAGACGGGATACGTGAACCAGTTTCTGGCTCTCTTCTCTATGGAAACAACATCATCTCAGGGGCAGTTGTCCCGTCATCAAACGCAATCGGACTCCACTTCTACCCAATCTGGGAAGCAGCAACTTTGGATGAATGGTTGTACAACGGTGGCCCATACCAACTTGTCATCTTTCACTTCCTTATCGGTGCAGCATCTTACATGGGACGCCAATGGGAACTTAGTTATAGACTAGGAATGAGACCTTGGATCTGCGTTGCTTACTCAGCTCCAGTATCAGCTGCACTAGCAGTATTCCTTGTATACCCTTTTGGACAGGGGAGCTTCAGTGATGGCATGCCTCTTGGTATTTCTGGTACTTTTAACTTCATGTTTGTATTCCAAGCAGAACACAATATCCTTATGCACCCGTTCCATATGCTCGGTGTTGCTGGGGTATTCGGTGGAGCTCTTTTCGCTGCTATGCACGGAAGTCTGGTTACATCATCTATTCTTAAAGAAACAACAGAAGAAGTATCTCAGAACTACGGCTATAAGTTTGGTCAAGAAGACGAGACTTATAACATCGTAGCTGCACACGGTTACTTTGGTAGACTTATATTTCAATATGCTTCTTTCAATAATTCTCGTTCTTTACATTTCTTTCTTGGTGCTTGGCCCGTGGTTGGCATATGGCTCACAAGTATGGGAATCTGCACAATGGCTTTCAATCTTAACGGCTTTAACTTTAACCAGTCAATAGTTGACACTAACGGTAAAGTTATACCTACATGGGCTGATGTCGTTAATAGACAGAACCTTGGAATGGAAGTTATGCACGAAAGAAATGCACACAATTTCCCATTAGACCTAGCGTCTGCTGAATCTACTTCTGTAGCTCTTACAGCTCCTGCACTAGGCTAATAGTCACGTCCGTTCATCCTTCGGGACGCATGAAACCTAAGCATGGAACGGGGCTTAGGTAGATGGAGATTACCATGAAAGTAACTTTCGTTTATCGTGGCATCACTTACACAAAATTTGTTAAGTAAGTGAAACGGGGGGGAGCACCTCAGAGTCGGACTCCCCTCTAATTGGCATTAAGCCCTGTACGCAGGACACCTTATGCCGTCATGACGGTAGGGATAGACCTACAAACAGCTTGAGTCTTAGCTGATACATTTAAGATTCCAACAATTCTAGATCTAGAGACGATAACTAATACCCTACAAATAAATGGCACAACAGTCAACAAATAATCCTAGCTCACAAACCTTTCTGGGTAGGATAAATACTGCGACTAACGCTACAAATAATAGAGATTTGTATCTTAAATTATTTTCGGGCGAGATGTTTACTGGCTTCCAAAGGGAGACCATAGCTAGAGATCTTGTTATGAAGCGTACACTTACCAACGGTAAGAGTTTGCAGTTCATCTATACTGGACGCACAAGTGCGGAATACCACACCCCTGGCAACAGTATATTAGGAAACTCTGACAAAACTCCTCCAATAGCAGAAAAAACTATAACGGTTGATGACTTACTCATCAGTTCTGCATTTGTATATGAGTTAGATGAGACACTAGCACACTATGAAATGAGAGGAGAAATCTCCAAGAAGATTGGATATGCTCTTGCTCAAAAGTATGATAGACTTATCTTCAGAGCTATTGCTAAAGGTGCTAGACAAGCTAGCCCAGTATCCCTAACCTCTTTCGTAGAGCCAGGTGGTACACAAATCAGAGTTGGAGCAGGTTCTAATGCTGATGATGCTCTTGATGATGATAAGCTCGTAACAGCATTTTATGATGCTGCAGCAGCTTTAGATGAAAAAGGTGTATCTGACGATGGTCGGGTTGCCGTACTTAATCCACGTCAGTATTACTCCCTCATAAAAGGAGCAGGTACTAACGGGTTAATTAACAGAGACGTACAAGGTACATCTTTACAAAGTGGAAATGGTGTAATTGAGATTGCAGGTATTCAAATCTACAAGTCAATGAACGCTCCATTCTTCTCTAAGTATGGTACTAAGTATGCACCTTCAAGTGGTGCTTCTGCTGCTACTGACCTCGATACAGTAGATCCTGGAAATACAGGTTCATTCGTATCTGAAGGTATCGAAACAGCAACAACAGTTACAGGTAACAACTACGGAGCTCGTCAGAACTACGGTGCTGCCTCTAACTTTGCAAATACATGTGGACTTATCTTCCAGCGTGAAGCTGCAGGTGTAGTAGAAACTATTGGGCCACAGGTACAGGTAACTTCTGGAGACGTTTCAGTAGTTTACCAAGGTGATGTCATCCTAGGAAGACTCGCTATGGGAGCAGATTATGTAAACCCAGCAGCTTGTGTTGAATTGTTCGCAGGAACAACTACAGCTCCAGCAGCTTTCTCATAATTATTCATTTATACGGGGACTTCGTGTCCCCCTTTTTTTATGTCAGTAATATCTTACGGAGTGTCTACCGAACTAGATGCTGTAAACTCAATCCTGATGAGCGTTGGAGAATCCCCAGTTAATACATTAACAGTGCAAAGCCCCGAAGTGGCTATAGCACAGAAGACTCTAAGGCAAGTCTGCCGTGAGGTTCAAGCTGAGGGATGGTCATATAACACAGAGAACGAGTATCCAATAGACCTTGATACAAATAATCAATGTATCATACCTAACAATGTACTACAACTAGATCTAAGTATTTATCAACACGGTAAAGATTATGATGTAGTAAGACGTAGTGACAATGGTGTAATGAAGGTGTATGATAAAAAAGGTCATACGTTTACATTCACAAATTGTAGTAAATTATATTTTGATATTATATGGATGGTAGACTTTGAAGATTTACCACAACCATTTAAAGATTATATCACCTCTAGATCCTCTAGAATCGCCTCTAACCGTATGGTAAACAACCCACAGTCGTCTAAGCTACTTGAACAGGATGAAGCTGGTCTAAGGGCATTAGCGTTGGAGTATGAAACTAAACAAGGTGATTATAATATCTTTAATGATTTCCAGTATCAACAAGATGCTAATACCACTTACCGACCATTTAAAGTTTTAAGAAGGATGTAATGCCAGCAGTTAATCAACGTATCCCAAACTTTCTAGGGGGTGTATCTCAACAGCCAGATAAAATAAAATTTCCAGGACAGTTAAGGGTATGTGATAATGCTGTCCCAGATGTAACATTTGGTTTGAAGAAACGTCCACCTGCAGAGTTTGTAGGTAACTTAACCAATGCCAATTCATCAGGTCATTGGTATGAAATACTTAGAGATGGAGATGAAAAATATTTAGTACAGATTACACCAGCTAACACTGGTAGTCTTCCTATACGTATATGGGATGTAGCAGATGGTACAGAAAAATCTCTCACAAATTCTAGTGGAGATTCTATATTCAGCTACCTTGCGGGGGCAACACAACCCTACTCCGTACAGACTATACAAGACTATACACTTATAGCTAACCCGCAAAAGGTTGTAGCTGCAGGTACAGCTAATACAGATGTACCAATACACAGCGGAGAGTATGCTTATGCACGTTTAGATACTGTTGCTTATAATACTGAGTACATATTATATGACTCTGCTAATACTCCCACACCCAATACTTTTTTCAGAGTAACCTCTGTAAAGGTGGATAGGATGAATGGAAGCACTGCTGAAGGTGCTACTTGGAATGACACTAATGAAAACCAACAGAAATCAGGTACATTAACTTGGTCATTTTCTGGAGGTAGTGCAGTAACAACAACAGGTGCTGAAGTAGGTGGCTCAAATATTACAGAAAATATTGAAGGTACTTTACAGGTAAACGGTAATAGTTATATTGCTAATAACATAGCTAACTATGATGGAAGTGGTACTGAGTCTAGTGATTTTTTAGGATACACACAAGACTATGATGTACGTTACACAGCCACAGTTACATTAAGAGATGGCGGTTTAATTAGAACAACCAACCAATCAACTGCAGAAAGTTTATTTATAGATGTAGCTATAGAAGGTATAACATATCGTGTATCAGTTGAAGCTGTAGAACCAGTAACAACATATAGAGATGTTTCTGGTATAGCTTATTTTAAAACTCCTAAGAATCCAGATAATGGTACACTTAGTATGGCTACTATTTTAAATGGTTTAAAAACTGCTACAAACAGCAGCCTAACTAATGTAACTGCTGAAGTTATAGGTAGTGGCTTATTTCTTCATGGATCTAGAGCAGACAGTACTAACTTTTTAGGTGGAGCTGTTAACGAGAACATGAGTGTTATAGGTCAGAAAGCACAGGATATTAGTAGACTACCAGCTATGTGTAAACAAGGTTACGTAGCTCAGATTTCTAATGCTGCTGATCTAGATACTGATGACTACTATGTAAAGTTTATAGCAGATAATGGTGTGTCAGGAGCAGGTAGTTGGGAAGAGTGTGTTAGACCTCATAACTTAGCATCTGGTAGTGACCCTATGCTAAAAGGTTTTGATACCTCAACCATGCCTCATGCTCTAATAAACAACCGTAATGGTACATTTACATTTGCTGAGTTAACAGAAACTTTTGCTAACTCAAAAAATAATGATAATTATTGGAAAAATAGAGAAGTAGGTGATGATACATCTAACCCATTTCCTACTTTTAAAGGTGCAGGAATACAAAAAATATTCTTTCATAGAAATAGATTAGGTTTGATTGCGGGTGAAAACGTAGTCATGAGCCAGCCTGGAGGGTACTTTAACTTTTTTATTGTATCTGCTATTAGTGCTAGTGACGATAACCCTATAGATATAACTGTATCTGATGTTAAGCCAGCATTTATTAATCACATCTTACCTATACAAAAAGGTTTGATGATGTTTAGTGATAATGGTCAGTTTTTATTATTTACAGAATCAGATATATTTAGTCCTAAAACAGCTAGATTAAAAAAGGTAGCTAGTTATGAGTGTGATTCAAGTATTGATCCTTTAGATCTTGGTACGTCTGTACTATTTACTTCTAACGTTTCATCATATGCTAGAGCATTTGAAGCTACAATATTAGATGATGATGCACCTCCTCAAATACTAGAACAAACTAGAGTTGTACCAGAATTTCTACCTAAAGATATAACTAAATCTACTAACTCAGCAGCTATAGGTATTGTTACTTATGGTAAAAAAGGAGATAATACAGTATATCATTACAAATACTATAACACTGGTCAGAAACGTGAGCAGTCTGCATGGTATAGCTGGACATTAACAGGTGTTATGCACCATATGTTATATACAGCTGGTAGTTTTTTTACTGTTACATTTCATGATAGTACATATAAACTATGTAGACATGAGTATGTAGCTGATGCTGACGGTAATAGAGCGTATGTAGTAGGTGGTACTGCTAGTGAAGTAGGATCCCCGCTAAAAACTGCAAGATGGTTTGAGGCATGCTTAGATAATATGGCTATTGCTAGTAATGTAGCAGGGTCAGCTCAGACTACAACAGCACCCGAAAAGACTGTACTAACAATTCCATATACACCTGCAGCTGGCACACAAGCTAGTATATTTATGGTAGGTTTGTCTGGAAATGATAGCGATGGTAATTCTATAGCTGGTACTGTTAGGCAAGCAGATGCTGTGAGTAGTAATACTGTGACATTTAATAATATTAACTTAAATAGTGCAGCAAAAGTTGCAGTAGGATATAAGTATACAAGTATTATTGAACTACCTACTTACTATCTTAATGTAGGTCAAAATGCTTATGACTTAGATGGTGACTTACGTATATCAGGTTTAAATTTTGAGATGGGTGTATCTGGCCCTATAGAGTTTCACCTATCTCCATTATATGCAGATATGGATTCTTATACACAATATGAATCAGGGATGTTGGTTAACTCTAGTAAGTTTGACCAACCACCTGCAACTCTAGCTAAATCAATAAGAGTACCTATACAAAAGAAGAATGATAAATATACTTTACAAATACAAATACCAGACCCATTCTCCACCGCCCTAATCTCAGCAAGTTGGGACGGCAATTACAACACCAAACGACATGTACGAAGGTAAGTATATCCAGACCTGCACTCCAGAGTTAGCTCTAAGTGTGGGTCTGAACTTACGCTATGAAGATAGACGTGAATCCGAAGAAACCTCTGGCTTATGTGCCGAGGCTGCAATTTTAGAATCTTATTTTAATTCCTCAACCTCTGTGTTTTTTAAGGTTCCCAACGGCAAGGCTGCTGGAGTGGCGGGAGTAACTCCTAATAACTGTATATGGATGCTATGCACTGATGCTAGTACAGAGTACCCACATACATTTGTGAGAGAAGCAAAACGCTGGGTAAATAGTTTACTCAATCCTTATTTAATGAATCAAGCAGACATGCGGAATGAAGCACATATAAAATTACTAAAACTTCTAGGTTTTTCATTTATTAACTATCATGTATATAATAGAGTTCCTCTTATACAATTTATAAAACCATGTGCGATCCAATCGTATTAGGTATCGTTTCTGGTGTTGGTTCAGCTGTCACTGGTATTGCAGAACAAAATAGGCAACATCGAGCACAAGTTGATGCAGTCAACCGTTCTAATGCTATTGCCCGACAGAAATACCTTAACGATATTCAAATCTCTGCCTACAACGATCAACGTAAAGGCGAGGTTTTTACAGCTCAGTTACAAGCTGATGCTGCGTCTAGAACAAATCTCTTTAAACAGAGAGAAATAAATCAAATAGAAGCAAACAGAGCTAGTGAATCTGCACAACAAGAGTTGCGTGAAAAGGTCACAGAGACAATGTTTGCAAGTCAAGAAAATCTTGCTAAAGCTATAGAAGCCCAAGGGACAATATTAGCTAGCGGACAACAAGCTGGTCAATCTCTAATGTTAACAGTAGATGATGTAGAAAGAAAGTATGGTATGCAACAAGCACAACTAGATGCTTCTATCTTTGACTCTACTAAAGCTTATGGTATCAAACAATTTGGTGTCAATTTAGATCAATACTCAGCTGACGTAACCGCACTTAACAACCTTACAACTACTGCAGTGGTAGCTCCATCTGCATCATTTGAAACTGTTAAACCAATTAAACAAGCACCTCCAGAAAAACCATCTATACTTGGCCCAATCCTTGGTGGATTTAGCACAGGTGTAAGTACATGGTCAGGTGTAACAACAGCCCTTAACTCACAATAATATGTCCTACAAAAGGAGTACTTCTTTTACAGGTTATCGAGCTCGTAATACTCTTAACACTGAGTCGAAAGACCTTGTTACTAAGGCTAAGGCTTTAGACAAGCAACGAGTTGATAATGTAAAAGGAATGTCGAAGCAAGCTTCGGATCAAATTACAGAGATGAATCGTCTATCTAACCTTGAGGCAAAGGCAGACGCATATGAAATTCAAAACTTAGCTAAATTTAGTAAATCACTTAACGATGCTATACAGACTGGTGCTAAAACACTAGGTGTAGAATACATAAGACGTAAACGTCAAGAAGCTTATGATGATTATCGTAACGCTGAAGCTGGTGATGAAGAAGCAAAAAAAAAAGTTGCTTTAAATACAGAACAATTAACTGAAATTGAAACTAAGATAAAAGAATTAGAAACAGAAAAGAATAGAGCTCTTAGTGGTGTTGAAGCTAATAACATACGCATGAGTATGGAGGATAGGTTTAAGATAGAAAACGCCAAGAAATATGGTAGTAACTATGCTTATGGTTATCAGAAAGCTTCATTAATGGAAGGTGCTAAAGGTTTTATGCCTTGGTTCCAAGCCACTATTAATGACAGTACAGAAAAAGTAACTTTACCTGATGGTAGAGAAATTGAAGTTAAGGAGTATAGTAGTTTAACTACAAGTGCAGATAGAAAAACTGTCGAAGATAAATTACTTTTAGATTATGAAGAAAGAACTAATCAAACTGATTTAAGTAATGTAGTAGTAAATCAAGTCTTACGTAAAAGTGTAACACAACAACTACAAAAATGGAGAACAGTACAATTAGATCAAGAAATTAAAGATAATGCTCAAAACAATATAACTAAAGGTAATATTGATATACATCAAAATATTAGTTTATTTGAGCGTGGCAAAGGTCAAGAAGATTTAATTGAAAAATCTATACAACACATGTTTACAAATGGACGTGCGTTTCAGATTAGTGCAGGAGCTACAAAAAATGCTGGAGGTCTAAATAAGACTGGCATTAAAGATACTATTATTGATGCTTTAGCTTCTGTAGATGATGATGTCTTAAGAGTAGAGTTAGCTAATAAAATTCTTGATGAGATGACATTTGATATTCCAGGGGTTAACAAAGGTTCATTAAGTGATCCAAAGTTATTTGGAAACATGTTTGATAAAGAACAAATATTAGTTGACATAGAATATAAAATAGATCAAAATATAGAGAAACAAGAAAAAATTGCTAAAAAAACGTTAGCTGTTAAAATTAACCAAGCTAAATACGACTGGTCTAATGGTGGTGCTAAAAC
>CENF01419537.1_pt1 | contig 13848 bp, 11 predicted proteins | sample 361291 | NCBI WGS metagenome assembly CENF01 (sample SAMEA2619399, study PRJEB7988) | marine metagenome | isolation source: saline water (ENVO:00002010), including | reverse complement strand
ATGAGAGATATTTTCTATTCCGTAAACTATCTCAGCAATAATTAGAAATTTAAAGAAAAACCCTTGAGCCACAGTTATTTTTTTGCTCCTTTGATCAAATTTCTAAGAACTTATGTATTAATAGTATTCTCAATTATTTCTATAAACCTCTTAGCGGAAACAAAAGTTGTAGTGTTGGGTTCTGGAACTCCCAATCCCGATCCAAACAGAGGAGGCTCTTCCTATGCTGTTTTAGTTAATGATCTAGCTTATTTGGTTGATTTTGGTCCAGGTATAGTAAGAAGCGCCTCTTCTTTATCGCCAACTTGGGGAGGAAAATTTGAGGAACTTGAAGTAAAAAACTTAGAGTATGCTTTTTTAACTCATATACATTCAGATCACTCAGCAGGATTAAGCGACCTAATATTAACTCCTTGGGTCCTAGGAAGGGAAAGACCCCTTAAGCTATTTGGACCACCTCAATTAGCTAAAATGGCTAAAAATATTCAGATTGCTTATGAAGACGACATCAATTACAGAATCAATGGCTCTCAGCCTTCTAATGCAGAAGGCTATAAAACATTGTTTAAAGCTAATAAAGAAGGTGTTATTTTTAAAGATTCAAACGTGACGGTTCGAGCTTTTCGAGTTAACCACGGTGAGTTAGTTGATTCTTTTGGATACAGTTTCATTACTGATGACAAAAAAATTGTTTTTTCTGGTGATACGGCCATGAGTGATGTCTTAATTGAAGAAGCAAAAGGTGCCGATATTCTAGTCCACGAAGTTTTTTCAGAAGAAGGTTTTCAGAGAAAAACTGAAGATTGGAAAACTTATCACAAGGCACATCACACTTCTTCATTAGAAGTTGGTTTGATTGCCAATATGGCGAAGCCTAAGAAATTAGTCCTCTCACATATACTCTTTTGGGGTGCTTCTAAAGAATCAATTCTAGAAGATGTAAAGCTGAACTTTAAAGGAGAAACAATTCTTGCAGAGGATCGGATGGTGATTAATTAACAAAAAGAAATGGGAGCTACTTTGCAGCGAACTCCCTTAGATCCTCTAGAAACAATATCCTTTCTGAAGGATTACTGAGTTTTTTCTTGTATTAAATTAAATACTTTAATTGATTGATCTCCGCCCTGGTAACAAAGCTCTGCATCTGTCATGTCAGAAATCTGGTCCCAATTAGCTTCAATATTTTCAGCTGTCATGTCTTCTCCGGTTCCTAGATAGACACCTTTGGTTTCATGAACCATAACCCTGGTAAAGACGCCCGCACCTGCAGCTATAATGACCCCAGTCGGGGCATCTTCAGAAACCATGTAAGTAACTGCTGGAGTAACAAACTCGGGTTTTATCTGCTCTATGACCTCACCAGGCATTAAACTTTCGGTCATTCTTGTTCCGGCCAAAGGCGCTAAAGAATTGCATTTAATATTGTATTTTGCACCCTCAAGTTTAAGCGTATTCATCAAACCAACTACGCCCATTTTTGCAGCACCATAATTTGTTTGACCAAAATTTCCGTATAGGCCGCTGGAAGATGACGTCATAACAATCCTGCCGTAGTTTTGCTCTTTCATAATTTCCCAAACTGCTTTAGTGCAATTCACACTTCCCATCAGGTGAACTTCTAAGACCATTCTGAAATCTTCATCTTCAACTTTAGTGAAACTCTTATCACGTAAAATGCCGGCATTGTTAATGAGAATATCTATTCGGCCGTACTTATCCATCACTTCTTTAACCATCTCAGCTACCTGGTCTTTATCAGTGACACTAGCGCCATTAGCCATTGCTTGGCCGCCAGCTGCCTTAATTTCTTCCACAACAGTTTCAGCTGCAGATAATGAACCTTCACTTGATCCATCAACATTACCGCCCAGATCATTAACAACTACTTTAGCCCCTCTTCTGGCTAAATCTAAAGCGTGACACTTTCCAAGCCCTCCTCCTGCTCCAGTAACAATGGCAACTCTATCCTCAAAATTTATAGACATACGATCTCCTTCGATTTTTAAAGTGCTGATTTTACAGCAACCTAGTTTCTTTGTGAAAAAGCTTTTTGTATTCTTGCAATAGAATCTTCAAGTACCGACCTAGGACAGCCAAAGTTCAATCTGACGTAATCCTTATTTCCAAACCATTCTCCATCATGAACGCCAACCTTTGCTTGTTGAATCATAAACTCAGAGGGAGATAAAAGTTTTGCTTCTCTGCAGTCAATCCAAGCTAAATAACTAGCCTCTGGGCCTGTCAAAGATAAACCTTCGACTTTATTTATTCCTTCTATTAGGGTTTGCTTATTTTTTTTTAGGTATTCAATAAGCGCTTTATGCCATTCTCCTCCGTTTAAATATGCTGCTTCAGTAGCAACAAAAGACAAAGAACTTATATGGGCAACAATTCCTCTCATGCATCTTCTAAAATGTGCCCTTAGTTCAGGATTGGGAACCACAGCAGCTGCAATTGGCAGACCTGCAAGGTTAAAAGTTTTACAGGGGCCGAGTAAAGTTACAGAGTTTTCTCTGGCGTAATCATTAATTGTTGCCGTATGAATGTGCTTTACTTTTTCATCTAATAATAAATCACAGTGTATTTCATCGGAACATATCCCAACGTCATGTTTTTGACAGATATTAACTAAACGTTTTATTTCATCCTGAGAAAATACGGTTCCGCCTGGATTGTGTGGGTTACAAAAATAGAACATTTTAATATCGGAAGACATCAAAGCCTCAATTGAATCAAAATCTAATTCAATTCGACCACCCACATCTTTCATGACCGTTTTAACCATGCCTCTTTCCATATTACTTGGGGCAAAAGTAAAAGGTCTATAAATTGGAGATGGGGTCATGACCATGTCACCAGGATTTAGGAAAGTACGAGCAGAGACATTAAGTCCAACAACGGCACCAGGAATCCAAGTTACCCATTCAGGATCTATGTCCCATCCAGTGACCTCTAACCTATCTTTTAAAATTTCTGCGAGATGCGAAGGCCTGTCGGTGTAACCAAAAACTCCTTGATCTATTCTTTCATGAAGAGGATTTAGTATTTCTGGTGGACAAGAGAAGTCCATATCTGCGACCCACATAGGTATAATTTCTGGGTCATCAAACTTTAACCATTTAGTACTGTGAGTTTGCTTGCGCTCTATTATTTCATCAAAGTTATAGCTCATTTTCTTTTATTCTTTGCGGGTCAACTATTGCTCCTAAAGATAGCAATCGTTAGACTTCCCGCCTATTAAAAATTAATACAACTCATTATGACAGAAGTTTCCTATTCTAATGTAAATGACAATACACCCGTCCTTGTTGGCTGTGCTCAACATCTTGATAAAAATGGGGTGGACGGATTAAATTTTTTAGAAATCTTAGAGATTGCGGGAAAAAAAGCCATTGCTGATTGCGAAGCTAAAAAGTCTTTAAATGTAGAATTAGATAATGTTACGGTCATCCGTTTTGTTGCGGACACTCCAAATAGAGATTCAGCAACAACCAGCATGTGGGGATACCCCAATATGCCAAGGAGTTTGGCCAATAGTCTGGGGTCTAAAGCGAGTAGCTTAATGTATACAACAACAGGTGGTAATTCTCCACAACTAGCTTTGAATGAAGTGGCGAAGAGAATTCAGTCTGGAGATATTGATTGTTCATTAATTGCTGGTGGAGAAGCTCTAGATACATTTGTAAAAAGGATTAAATTAGGAATGGACACTGATTGGTCAGACAATCCTGGAGGCGAACCAGAAATAATAGGAAGTGCTAAAGATGGAGCCAATAACCATGAGAAGCTTCATGGTCTTTTTGATCCTTCCAGCGTCTATCCTCTTTTTGCTAATGCATTAAGAGCAAAAGATGGAACCTCACCTGCTAAACACATGCATGAAGTTGGTGAATTATTTTCTCAATTCTCTAGAGTTGCCTCAGAAAACGAACATGCCTGGTTTCCAATACACAGGACAGCCGAAGAAATATCCGAAGTGAAACCAGAAAATAGGATTATTGGTTTCCCCTACACTAAATACATGAATTCCATTATGAGAGTCAATCAGTCCAGTGCCCTGGTAGTGGTATCTGCTAAAAAAGCTAGAGAAATGGAGATACCAGAATCAAAATGGGTGTTTATGCATGCTGGAGCTTGCCTAAACGAAATATTCCATTTGTCCGATAGAGTGGATTACCATTCTTCTCCGGCAATCAAATCTTGTTCGGATGCTATTTTTAATTTATCTGGCACCACTCAAGAAGAAATGGATTTTTTAGACATATATTCTTGTTTTCCTTCTGCAGTTCAAATTGCTATCAACGAATTAGGAATCCAGGCCGACGACCCCAGGGATCTAACATTGACAGGGGGACTGCCATACTTCGGAGGTCCTGGAAATGCTTATGTCCTAAACTCCATGGCTTCGATGGTAAAAAAATTAAGGGAAAATCCTGGTAAATTTGGTTTAGTCACCGCTAACGGCTGGTATCTAACAAAACATGGTGCAGGGATATTTTCTACTCAACCATTTGAAGGAGAATGGGATCAAGTCGTCGATACAAGTAAAATGCAAGAAGAAATAAATAATATGGATAGACCGGCTTTTACAGAAACTCCAGAAGGTGAGGCTGTTGTGGAAACCTACACTGTTGTTCATTCAAGGGAGGGACCTAGTAAGGCGATAGTAATAGGACGATTAGATGATGGAACTCGCTTTATTTCTAATACAGAAAAAGATGAGATTACCTTGAATAAGATGATGCAAGAAGAGATGCTGGGCGCAAAAGGCTCTGTTTCTTTCAACGGTAAGAAGAATATATTTAAACCCAATTAATCGGAGAAAAAAATGAAAGAAATTAACGTAGCAGTAACAGGTGGAGCGGGACAAATAGCTTATTCTCTTCTGCCCAGATTAATCAGTGGGGAAACTTTTGGAGAAGATACAAAAGTGAATCTTCGTTTGGTGGAGATCCCTCAAGTAGTGGATAAGCTTGAAGGCACCATAATGGAATTAATAGACTGCGGTTTTAGGCAAACAGGTGAGCTAACCGCAACTTCAGATATAAAAGAAGGCGTCAAAGACGCGGATTGGATATTGTTGGTGGGCAGCATACCAAGAGGCATAGTTGTAGATGGTAAGAAAATTGAAGAAAGAAGCGATTTACTTAAGATTAACGGAGGTATATTCACAGCACAAGGTTCTGCAATTGGTGAATTTGCAAAATCAAATGCAAAGATATTGGTTGTTGGTAACCCAGCAAACACAAATGCTCTTATCGGAAAAAATCAAGCCAATAATCCTAGTCAGCAATGGTTTGCAATGACAGCACTCGATGCAAATAGAGCTAAAGCTCAGCTAGCTAAAAAAGCTGGAGTTGAAATCTCAGCTGTAACTAACATGGCTATATGGGGAAACCACAGCCCAACAATGTACCCTGATCCTAACAATGCTCTGATTAACGGTGTAAGTGCAGCAGAAGTCATTAATGATAAAGACTGGATAGAGAATGATTATCTTCCTCTCGTGCAACAAAGAGGCAAGGCAGTTATTGATGCCAGAGGAGCATCTTCCGCTGCTTCAGCAGCAAATGCTGCAATCGACACAGTTAAGGCAGTAGAAAGTCCAACTGCTGAAGGTGACTGCTTTAGTGCCGCCATAGCTAGTGATGGTAGTTACGGAGTGCCTGAGGGTTTAATCTTTGGCTATCCTCTTAAGACAAACTCTGATGGCTCCATAGAAATAATCCAAGGCATTGAAATAAATAATTTTGCGCAAGAAAAAATTGATGTGACAACTAAAGAGCTGCTTGAAGAAAAAGAAGCAGTCAAAGATTTACTAAGCTAAATCAGTCTTTAGATTTTAACTGCGGGAACAAAAGAACATCGCGGATAGATGGAGCTCCTGTGAGCAACATAACCAGCCTGTCTATCCCTATCCCAACGCCAGCGCATGGCGGTAAACCGTATTCTAAAGCCTCTACATAATCAGCATCATAATCCATGGCCTCTTCATCACCAGATGCTTTTTGTTCAACTTGAGCTTTAAATCTATCAGCCTGATCCTCGGGGTCATTTAATTCTGAGAAGCCATTAGCTATCTCTTTTCCGCCAATAAATAATTCGAAACGATCTACGAAATCTGGGTCATCATCAGAAATCCTAGAAAGTGGTGATATCTCTTTGGGGTAACCTATTATGAAAGTCGGTTGATCAAGGCTTTCTTCAACCTCTGCTTCAAAGAGTTCAAAAAGTAATCTCCCCTCAGAAAGGTCTTTGTAATCTTCTAAATGTGATTTTTTTGCTAAAGATTCGAGGACTTCTCTCTTCCTTAAGTCTTCTTCTTTCACAGACAGTTTCTCTGCAACAGCACGAATAAGTGTTAACCTTTTAAATGGCTTACTGAAATCATACTTATGGTCATTTGTCTCTACAACTGAGCTGCCAAGAACTCTTTCAGTGACCGATTTAAAAAGTGATTCTATAAAAATCATCTGATCCTCAAAATCGGCATAAGCTGTATAGTATTCAAGCATAGTAAATTCAGGGTTGTGCTTAGTGGAAAGCCCTTCATTCCTAAAATTTCTATTTATCTCAAAAACTTTTTCTAAGCCTCCAACAACCAATCTCTTTAGATATAGCTCAGGAGCAATCCTAAGGTAGAGATCCATGTCTAAGGCGTTGTGATGAGTTGTGAAGGGTTTTGCTGCCGCCCCTCCAAGCACTGAATGCATCATAGGAGTTTCTACTTCCAAGTAATCTTGCTCTCCAAAAAAAGAACGAATCTCACCAATAATTTGACTCCTTAGCTTGAACACTTTCAGACTGTCTTCATTTGTTAGCAAATCAAGATAGCGCTTTCTGTATCTTTGTTCTGTATCCACTAGTCCAGCATGTTTTTCAGGCAATGGGCGTAAAGACTTTGTGAGTAACTTAACTGAATCGGCATGAATGGTTAATTCGCCCGTCTTAGTCTTGAAAAGCTTGCCTGAAATACCGGCTATATCTCCTAAGTCCCAAGTTTTAAAATTTTCATATTGACCTTCAGGTAAATCATTAGATCTGAGATAAGCTTGAATCTGACCATGCATGTCTTGAATAGTTATAAAGCTCGCTTTGCCCATTATTCTTTGCAGCATGATCCTGCCAGCTACAGAAACATGTTTGGGGTTTGCTTCAAATGTTTCGTTATCAAACTCGCCGTATTTAGCATGAAGAGCTTTGGACAAAGAATCCCTTCGAAAATCATTGGGGTATGCGTTTCCTTCTGATCTAAGCTCTGCAAGCTTAGCCTTTCTTTGCAATATTAAATCGTTTTCTGTTATTTTTTCTGACATGAGTTGCTATTTTAACTAAACATTTGCTTTTAAGCTCGCTTCAATGAACTCATCTATGTTTCCATCTAACACAGCCGTGCAATTTGATGTCTCTATTCCTGTTCTTAAATCTTTTATCCTTGATGAGTCTAAGACATATGATCTTATCTGACTTCCCCAACCAATATCCGCTTTGGAATCTTCTAAGCTTTGTTTTTCTTGATTAAGTTTTTGTATTTCAATTTCATGCAATTTAGCTCTTAACTGCTTCATTGCCTTATCTCTATTCTTATGTTGCGATCGATCTGATTGACACTGGACTACAACTCCCGTGGGTTCGTGAGTAATCCGAATAGCCGAGTCCGTTTTATTAACGTGCTGACCGCCCGCTCCGCTGGCTCTGTACGTGTCTACTCTTAAGTCAGAAGGATTTATTTCTATTTCTACCGTTTCATCAATCTCAGAGGAGACGAAAATAGATGCGAAAGAAGTGTGTCTTCTGCTGCCTGAGTCAAAAGGAGACTTTCTAACCAACCTGTGCACTCCCGTCTCCGTTCTTAACCAACCGTAAGCGTATTCTCCTTCGTATCGAATGGTTGCACTTTTTATGCCTGCCACTTCTCCGTGAGAGACCTCAACTAGTTCTGTTTGAAAACCTTTGGACTCGCCCCATTTAAGATACATTCGCATTAACATTTCAGCCCAATCCTGAGCTTCAGTGCCCCCTGAACCTGATTGGATTTCTAAATAAGCGTTATTAGGATCCATTTTATTAGAAAACATTCTTCTAAACTCTAGTTGATGGAGGGAATTCTCGTTATTCGCTACGTCAATCGAAATTTCATCCATGGAGTCATTGTCCTGCTCTTCAATGGCTATTTCTATTAGCTCAGAAGCATATTGGATAGACAAACTTAAGTTGTCAAAGATAGTTAAAGATTTTTCAATACTTACACGCTCTTTATTTAATTCCTGGGCTTTCTTTGGGTCATCCCAGACGTTTGGGTCGCTCAGTAATTGAGTGAGAGATTCAATGCGTATCTTCTTTTGATCAACGTCAAAGGTACCCCCTAAGATCTTTAATCCGATCCTGATGATCTTTTAGTGTTTCCTTTAAAGCTGTTACTTCTATCATTTTCTATTTTAGATTCATTCTCACATAATCTTTTACCACTTTAAGATCATTAGGCAAGACAGTGAAGACTTCCTCTCTTTCTTTTGTTGGTTTTAATTGAGATGGTTCTTTGACTTGATAATCCGGTAAGGCACTTTTCATGGCATTAATAAATTTAGCTGGGTGAGCCGTTGCCATTGTAACTATTGTTTCATCTTTTTGAGCCAACGTATTTGCTGCTCTTACTCCAGTAGCAGTATGAGGATCTAACAAGTAATTATGATTAGTGAAAGTTTCTTTAATTTGATCAGCAATCTGTTCGTCCTTACTTGCTAAACTGGGAAAGATTCCTTGGATTTCAGGCCATTTATCTTTCGGTATTTGAATTGATTTTTTTTTAAATGTATTCATCGCGTCTAAAAGTAAATCAGGATCATCGTTATAAAGGTTATAAAGTAGTCTCTCAAAATTGCTTGCGACCGATATGTCCATACTTGGTGCTAAAGTTTGATTTACGCTATTCTTTTCGTAAAGGTTATTGGAAAATAATTTATGCAGCACATCATTGCTATTAGTGGCAACTAACAACCTATCTATAGGCAGACCAATCTGTTTGGCTGTCCAGCCAGCATATGCATGTCCAAAATTTCCTGAAGGAATGGAAAAAGACAGGCTCGATGCAGTGTCTTTTAATTTTAAATAAGACCAAAAAAAATAGGCAGATTGTGCCATGCATCGGGTCCAATTAATTGAATTAGCTGCTATCAGACGAGTACCTTCTTTATTCATTGAACCATCTAAGAACATGTCTTTAACCATTGCCTGACAACCGTCAAAATCAGTTTCTACTGCCAAAGCATGCACATTCTTCGCTTGAGATGTTGTCATTTGACGTCGCTGTACTTCTGTTACTCGTCCATGAGGGTAAAGTATAAAAACATCTACATTTGAATACCTTGAACAAGCTGAAATAGCAGCTGCTCCAGTATCTCCAGACGTTGCTCCCAATACCGCTATCCTTTTTCCTTGTTTTTGAGAAAAATAATCTAATAAAGCTCCTAAAAGCTGCATAGCTATATCTTTAAAGGCAAGCGTAGGACCATGAAAAAGTTCCAGTACCCATTTATCTTTTTCTAATTCTACAAGACTAACAACATCTTCCATGTCAAAAATTTTGTAGGTCTCTTCAACAAGTTTAGAAAAATCTGACTTACTAATTTCTCCTTCGACAAAAGGGAAAAGAATTTTTGAAGCTAATTCATGATATTTCAGGCCTTCCATTGCATTTATTTTCTCTAAAGTCATTGAAGGGAAATCCTCAGGCATATAGAGTCCACCGTCAGGAGCCAAACCACCTAATAGGACTTCAGAAAATGGGACTTCATTAGAAGACCCTCTTGTACTTTTATATAACATTACTTTATCTTAGTGTAGATCCTGAATTGCTTTAAGCAATTTGCTACTTCTTCCATTAGGTTCAATTCTTCTAATAATTTATCAACAACTTGGTTTGACACTGAACCGGATAAAATAATTACTGGGACCTCTTCTGTTTGACCAGTTTCCTTATCTTTTGTTTCATGCTGAATAAGTGCTTCAATACTAATATTCTGATCGGCAAAGACGGCAGATATTTTTGCTATTACGCCAGGTGCATTTCTTACCATTAATCTAAAATACCGGGGAGCTTTCATTGTACTTTCAGAGACTAAAACATTTTCTGTCTTCACACTTGGCTCTACTTGCCATCCACCCTTTGCTAAATCAACAAGATCAGCAACAACCGCTGATGCGGTAGGTTCAGGTCCAGCTCCAGGACCGTAGTAAACGGTTGATCCAATTCCCTTTGCGTAAACCTCTAAAGCATTCATTTGCTGACCAACCTGAGAAAGTATCACTTCATGTGGAACTAAAGTTGGATAAGCACTTACAAAAACAGTCTTATCAACTAATCTTCCGAAAGCTATGTGCTTTATGCTGTAACCAAGCTCTTCTGCATAACTTAAATCCTCAACATCTACCTTATCAATGCCTTCATAATTAACCGCTTGAAAATTGAATGGTACATGAAATGCTAACGCAGCAAGAATTGATGCTTTCTGGGCTGCATCTGTTCCATCAATATCCATTGCAGGATCAGCTTCAGCTAGACCTAATTCCTGTGCTTTTAAAAGTGCCTGAGAAAACTCAGTTTTCTCAACATTCATTTCAGTAAGAATGTAATTACTTGTGCCGTTAAGAATACCAGCAAACCATTCAACCTTATTTGCCACCAAACCTTCCCTAAGAGCTTTAATAACTGGTGTTCCTCCTGCTACCGAAGCTTCAAAACCAATTTGCACACTATTTTGTTTAGCAAGCTTAAATATCTCATCTCCTTCGACAGCTAAAAGAGCTTTATTGGCAGTCACAACTTGCTTCCCATTCTTTATGGCAGTCCTGACAAGTTCTCCAGCAAAATCAGTTCCTCCAATCAATTCTACAAATATATCAACATCTGGATTATTAGCCACATCCATCAAATTGGTTGTCACGTCGATATCATCATAAGGTATAGCCGAACGGCCTTTCCTAGCCCCCACTTGGATCAGCTCAAAAGAAAACCCACCTTGTTGCTCTAATAAATCAGACGATTCCTTAAGGAGCTTAAGGACAGCCCCACCGACATTGCCAACGCCACAGAGACCAACTCTTAAAGTTTTCATATGTAATTATCTTATTGCTTGAATTTTACTGGCTTCAGCAAGAAAACGTTTTATGTTTCTCACGGCCTGCCTTGTACGATGTTCATTCTCTATTAAAGAGAACCGAACATACCCTTCACCATACTCTCCAAAACCAATACCTGGAGAAACAGCTACCTGAGCTTCAGCTAAAAGTTTTTTACTGAATTCGAGAGAACCTAAAGATCGCAGAGTACTTGGAATCCTTGCCCACAAGAACATAGTTGCCTTGGGACTTTCAACTTTCCAACCGGCATTATTAAGACCATTAACCAATACATCTCTTCGCGATTGGTACATTGATCTTATCTTTTTGACATTCTCATCTCCTTCGTCCAAGGCCTTTATGGCAGCAACTTGAATTGGAGTAAAAAGCCCATAATCAAAATATGATTTTATCCTAGCAAGAGCTGCTAACAGGTCTTTATTTCCACAACAAAAACCTACACGCCAACCCGGCATATTATAACTTTTTGAAAGGGTGAAGAATTCTACTGCAACGTCTCTTGCTCCTTTTACCTGAAGAATAGATGGAGCTTTATAACCATCAAAACAAATGTCTGCGTAAGCTAAGTCTTGTACAACCCAGATTTCATGTTCTTTAGCAAATTTTACTATCTTTTCAAAAAATTCTATATCAACACATTCCGTAGACGGATTACCTGGAAAATTTAGAACCAACATCTTCGGTTTAGGAAAAGAATTTTTTACTGCATTTTCTAATTCAGAAAAAAAATCAATATCCTCGCCTATAGGAACATGTCTTATGTCTGCTCCAGCAATAACAAATCCATATGGATGAATTGGATATGAAGGGTTAGGCACTAAAACCGCATCCCCTTTGTCCAAAGTTGCTAAAGCTAAATGGCCCAAACCTTCTTTAGAACCCATTGTTACTACTGACTCGGTATCAGGATCTAACGTTACAGAATAATTTCTCTCATACCAATCGCAAATAGATTTACGTAATCTAGGAATACCTTTGGATTGAGAATATCTATGCGTAGATGCTTTGAGGACTGATTCTCTAAGTTTTTCTACTATATTATCTGGTGTAGGTTGATCTGGATTCCCCATACCAAAATCAATAATGTCTTCTCCTGCTTGTCTAGCAGCTGACTTAAGTATACCTATTTCATCAAATACATAAGGTGGAAGTTGATTTACTCTGGGAAAATTTGTGTCCATATAGCTAATTCTAGCTGTTAGAAGTCAGTTGGTTAAGTAAATCTTCAGGTGGTAGATACCCAGGGATTAGCTTTCCTTCTTCTGTAATGATTGATGGAGTTCCTTGAATGCCGATAGAAGAACCTAATTTATAATGTTTTTCTACCGGGTTATCGATACACATATTATTTTTAATTTCATCTCCCAGCTTTAATGTAGTTAAAGATTCATGAGGTCTCGATGAACACCATGCAGAAGCTATCTTTCTATAAGACTCAGATTCAAGACCTGCTCTTGGAAAAGCTAAATATTTAACTCTGATACCTAAATTAAGATAGTCAGCTATCTGGCCATGGAACTGCCTGCAGTAACCACAATCCACGTCCGTAAAGACATAGATAGTATGTTGAGCTAATTCGGGTTCAAATGTGATAAATTCTTGCTCATCCAGTTCTTTTAATAAACTGATCCTTTGATAATTCCTTCTGGCATCTGATTTATTAACCAAACCCTGTTTGGTTATTTTATAAATATCTCCTGATATAAGATACTCTCCATCATCGGACACATAAAGAGGCTCTATTCCTTCAAAATTAACTTCAAAGTAGCCATCAATGTCTGTTTCACTAACAGAAAGTAGTTTAATAGAATCGGGCAGCATTTCTTCAAGTTTAGATTTAACTCCTTCTATAGAATCAGATTTTCGTTCTTGACTTTCCAGGTCTGAGCTACACCCTGTGGATGCTAGCCAAGCCAAAAATATGGTAATTTTAATAAATTTATATGTCATTTTTTATCCTCTGGGATGATGTTCAGTATGAATCTCTTTCATTCTATGTCTGGCTACTTCTGTGTAAATTTGGGTAGTAGAAAGGCTAGTATGCCCTAATAGCAATTGAACTGTTCGTAAATCTGCCCCATGATTAAGTAAATGTGTAGCAAAAGCATGCCTAAGGGTATGGGGTGATAATGTCTTATCTACACCAGATTGGATAGCGTATTCTTTGATTCTGTACCAAAAAGTTTGCCTAGTCATCGACTTGCCTCTTTTGCTAAGAAATAAAGCAGAATCTCTATTATCTTTTTTACAGAGCAGGTCTCTTGCTTCTTCTAAATATTTATTTAACCACTTTAGTGCCTCTTCGCCTAAAGGAACTAGTCGTTCTTTTTCCCCCTTACCCATAACTCTCACAATCCCTTGTCTTGTGTTGAGGCTTAGTAAGTCCAAACTTATAAGCTCTGAAACCCTAAGCCCACACGCATAAAGCAACTCAAGCATTGCCCTGTCTCTTAAACCTATTGGACTGGTTGTATCGGGAGTTTGTATTAATAATTCAACTTCCTCTTCGGAAAGAACCTTTGGGAGAGAATGTCCTAATTTTGGACTATCTATTTTAGCTGTTGGATTTTCTTGAAGGTTATATTCATTAGTTAAATAATTATAAAAAGCCCTTAAACTAGAGAGCGCTCTAGCTGTAGATCTACTGCTGTAACCTTCTTTGAGACGAAAAGAAAGATAATCTAATAAATCTGCTTTAGTAGCTGATTT
>CENF01081224.1_pt1 | contig 13869 bp, 11 predicted proteins | sample 361291 | NCBI WGS metagenome assembly CENF01 (sample SAMEA2619399, study PRJEB7988) | marine metagenome | isolation source: saline water (ENVO:00002010), including | reverse complement strand
ATGATCTTCCATTTTAAAAAATTATGTTTCAACTAGGAGAAGATTATATTTTTCCTCATCCAAGTAATGCTGATAAAAACGGTATAGTGGCCTATGGTGGAGATTTAAATCCTTTAAGGATGTTAGAAGCCTACAAGTTAGGTATTTTTCCTTGGTTTGAATCTGATCAAAATTTGATGTGGTGGAGTCCTGATCCTAGAATGATATTATACACAGACAAATTTAAAGTTTCAAAAAGTTTTAAGGCTTTTTTAAAGAAAAGTAATTATAAAGTTACTTTCAATAAAGATTTTGAATTAGTGATTAATTCTTGCGCAAATATCAAACGTATTAATCAAAAAGGAACTTGGATAACTGAAGGTTTAATAAAGTCATTTATTGATTTACATAAAATGGGAAAAGCGATCTCTGTAGAGATATGGGAGGACGATGATATAGTTGGAGGTTTATATGGTCTAGACCTAGATGATATTTTTTGTGGAGAAAGTATGTTCTCAAAATCTTCTAACGCAAGTAAAATAGCTCTTTACTATTTAACCAAGGAACTAAGAAAAAATAATTATAGATTTATTGATTGCCAAGTACCGTCTGAACATTTAAAAAGTTTAGGTGGGGAAGTAATTAGTAGATCTAATTTTTTGGATTTACTCTAAATTAAATTTTTTAGAAATTTTGTCCACCTGAATAGCATCTTTTAAAGAGATATTTCCAATAGAATACCTTTCTAAATATTTCAAATATGCACCACTTCTAAGTTTTTTTCCAAGATCATATGCAATTGATCTGATATAGGTGCCTTTTGAACATTCTATTTTACAATCAACTTCATCATTTTTGAAATCTAAGATCTCAAATTTTGAAATATTTATTTTTCTAGATTCTAAGGATATTTTTTTTCCTGATCTAGCTAGATCATAAGATCTTTTTCCTCCAATTTTCAGTGCAGAAAAAGCAGGAGGGATTTGTTCTGAATCACCCAAAAAGTCCTTAATAGTTTCTTTTATCAAGTCAATGTTTATATGTGACGTTGAAAATGTTTCATTTATATTAGTTTCAAGGTCATAAGATGGAGTAGTAGCCCCAAGTTTGAACGTTGCTATGTAAGTTTTTTTTTGATCCTGATATTTGTATATTTCTTTGGTTTTTTTCCCAACACAAACTATTAATAGTCCAGTAGCCAGTGGATCTAATGTTCCGGCATGACCAACTTTTATTTTTTTAAATTGGGTATGCTTCTTAAATACCCCTCTAACATATTTTACAATATCAAAAGAGGTCCAATTTGTTGGCTTATAAATTGGAATAACTAACCCTTCTTCAGTAATTTTTTCACAAATATTATCCATTTAAAATTGAATATATAATAGATAATACACCTATTAATAAACAGTAAATTGAAAAGTAAATTAATTTACTTCTTTTTACAAAAATTATCATCCATTTACATGCATAGTATCCAGAAATTAAGGCTGAGCTAAATCCAACTAAATAATTTGAAATATTGTTGTTATTGAATTCAATTTCATTATCCAATATAATTTTTAGAGACGATCCAAAAATTATTGGAACAACCATCAAAAAAGAAAATTTAGCAGCTAAATCCCTATTTAATCCTAAAAAAATTGAAGTTCCTATAGTTGCTCCACTTCTCGAAATTCCAGGCAAGATGGCTAAAGCCTGAGTAACACCAATAATTAATGATGATTTTAAATTTAATCTTTTAGAAGAATTATTAAACCTATCAGACAGATAAAGTATAAGAGAAGTTAAAATGAGCATAAAACCTACCAGCATTAAATTCCCATTAAATAAATAATTAATCTCACTTTCAAAAAAATAGCCAGCTAATCCTGCGGGTATCATAGAAACTAAAATATAGAATGCGAAAAAAGTATTTTCATCCTTTTTAAAATTGATTAAACTCACAATTATTTCTTTAACATCTTTCCAAAAATAAATGATAGCGCTTATAGCAGTTGCAAGATGCACAATGAGCGTAAAAAATAAACTATTGGTTGAATCATATGAAAAATCTAAAAAAACTTTGAAAATTTCAAGATGACCACTGGAGGATACTGGCAAAAATTCAGTTAAACCTTGTATTATACCAAGTAATAAAGATTTTAATATATCCATATCTATTCAGGCTTTGTAAGAATAGCATAAATTTCAATTGCAAAACCAGTAATTACAAGCAATGGAGCAATCCTTATTCTTCGAAAACTATATATCTCTTCATTAAACACATTAGGATCATCACTTCCACCACCAGACATTAGAATGAAGCCTAAAGCGATGAAGATAATTCCAATTATCATAAACCTATAATTTCTTTTTCCAAATGCGAACTTGTTGTTTTTCATCAGTATAGTTTTTCAATATTTGAATTAATATATCTGCCAGTTATAATTGAAGTTGAAAAATATGATATAATTATACTAATACCTAAAGAAAATATTAATGTTATAAAAATCGATTCTTTTATTTTTTCAAAATCAATTTCAAAAAAATTAATATTTAGGTAGTATAAAATTGCAACTAGTAATAGTGAAGATATTATGCTACTCAAGACACCAAGCTTTATATGAGTAATTATAAATGGTTTTTTTATAAAAAATTTAGTAGCTCCAACAAGCTGCATAGTTTTGATATTCAACCTATTTGAATAGACAGATAGCCTAATTGTATTATTCATCAAAATAATTGATATGAACAAAAAAATAGAACCAATAATTAATGACCATTGTTTTAATATTAAAATATTCTTATTTATTAAATCAATTAATGGAGCATCATAAGTAACCTCTTCAACAAAACTTTCATTTTTGAATTCTTCAACTAATTGATCAATAAATAAATTATTAACATTATCAGATGTAAAAAATATATCATATGAATCATAAAGAGGATTATATCCTAAATAGTTAATAAAGTCTTCTCCTATTTCTTCAGAAAGTTTATTTGCTGCATCTTTTTTAGAAACAAAATCAAACTTTTTTATGGTGTTATTTATTTCAAGATTTTTTTCAAATTTTGAAAGTTCAATTTTATTGCTTTGATCTTTAATAAATACTACAACAGGGATATTTTCTTTAAAATCATTTATAATTTTTTCAGAATTTAATGCAATTAAAGTAAATGAAGAAATTAAAAATAGAACTATTGATATACTTATAATAACAAGAAAATAATTTGAAAAAATTTTATTTGAATAATTTGATGACAAAATATATATATTGGTATAAAAATAATAAAGCTTTTTAGTTAATTCAATTCTTTTAATTTTTTTGCATAAAACAATAACCTTATTTTTGCTTTATTCTCAAAATGGCATACAACTTTAGGAAAATAGAAGAGAAGTGGCAAAACTATTGGAAACAAAATAATACTTTTCATGTTTCTAATATTTCAAAAAAGAAAAAATTTTACGTCTTGGATATGTTCCCATATCCCTCAGGTGCTGGATTACATGTTGGCCACCCTTTAGGTTATATAGCTAGTGACATTTATTCAAGATATAAAAGACATAAAGGTTTTAATGTATTGCATCCACAAGGTTATGATTCATTTGGATTACCAGCGGAACAATATGCAATACAGACAGGACAACATCCACAAAAAACAACCGATGAAAATATTAGAAGGTACCGAGAGCAACTTGATAGAATGGGATTCTCTTTTGATTGGTCTAGAGAGATAAGAACCTCTGATAAAAGTTATTATAAGTGGACTCAGTGGATGTTTTTATTATTGTTTGAGAGTTGGTATGATTCTAATTCCCAAAAGGCAAGACCAATTAAAGACCTTATTAATCATTTTGAGAAAACAGGAACAGAAGAGATAAATAATACATCTATTCATTTTTCAGCGGATGAGTGGTTAAAATTTAATAATCATCAAAAAGAAGAAATTCTTCAAGAATTTAGAATAGCTTATATATCTGAAGCATTTGTTAATTGGTGTCCAAAATTAGGAACTGTATTGGCAAATGATGAGGTTATAGATGGATTATCACAACGAGGAGGGTATGAAGTTGTTAGAAAAAAAATGAAGCAATGGAGTATTAGAATTTCAAGTTATGCTGAAAGACTTTTACAAGGATTAGATAAAATTGATTGGCCAGAACCTTTAAAAGATATGCAAAGGAATTGGATTGGAAAATCCAAGGGAGCAATGATTAAATTTAAGGTTGATTCAAGTTCCAAATCTATTTCAGTTTTCTCAACAAGACCTGATACAATTTTCGGAGCAACATTTTTAACTTTAGCTCCAGAAAATGAATTAGTAAGAGAATTAACTACTAAAGAAAATAAAAAAGAAGTTGAAGATTATATTAATTTATCCAGCAAAAAAAGTGAAAGAGATAGGATTTCAGATGTCAAATCGATTTCAGGTGTATTTACTGGTTCATATGTAATTCATCCTTTCACAAAAAAATTGCTTCCAATATGGATTTCTGATTATGTAATTTCAACATATGGAACAGGTGCAGTTATGGCTGTTCCATGTGGAGATGCAAGGGATTATGCATTTGCAAAACATTTTAATATTGAAATAGTAAATATTTTTAAAGATGTCAATATAGACGATGAGGCTTTTGAATCAAAAGAAAGAGTTCAAATTACAAACTCTGACTTTTTAAATAATTTAGATTATAATTCTGCTTTTGATATGGCTTGTTCAAAATTGAATGAGATTTCATCTGGAAGCAAAACAATAAATTACAAGCTTAGAGATGCTGTTTTTAGTAGACAAAGATATTGGGGAGAGCCAATACCTATTTATTTTAAGAATGATATTCCACATCCAATTGATTTAAAATTTTTACCATTAGAATTACCTGACGTTAAAAATTATCTTCCTACTGAAAATGGAGATCCTCCATTAGGAAATGCTCAAAATTGGGGATGGGATATTGAAAAAAATAAGGTAGTTTCAAAATCAAAAATCGATGAAAAAAAAGTTTTTCGTATTGAATTAAATACCATGCCAGGTTGGGCAGGTAGCTCTTGGTATTTTAACAGATATATGGACCCTAATAATGATCAAAGCTTTGCCTCTAAAGACGCACTTAATTATTGGAAAGAAGTTGATTTATATCTTGGAGGAAGTGAGCATGCAACAGGTCATTTATTATATTCTAGATTTTGGCAAATGTTTTTGTATGATATTAACTTAGTTAATACTGAAGTATATGCTAAAAAGCTTGTTAATCAAGGAATGATATTAGGTAATTCTGCTCTTATATACAGAGATATAGATTCTGGTGTTTTTATTTCATCAGACTCACTTGATGATGAAAAGATTCAAAAAATTAATGTAGATATTAATTTTATTAATCAAAATGATGAACTTGATTTAAAACAATTTACTAATTGGCAACCTGAGTATTCAAAATCAAAATTTAAAATGAAAAATGATGTTTTTAAAGTTGAGAGAGAGGTTCAGAAAATGTCAAAGTCAAAATATAATGTAGTTAATCCTGATGATATATGTGATAGTTATGGTGCTGATACATTAAGATTATACGAGATGTTTTTAGGTCCTATTGAGCAAGCAAAACCATGGAACACAAATGGAATATCAGGTGTATTTAATTTTTTAAATAAAGTATGGAAACTCTTTTACGATGAAAGCAATTTAATTGTTGTTGATTCTCAACCCGACAATGAGTCTTTAAAAATATTAAATCAAACAATCAAAAAGATTAACCACGATATCGAAAATTTTTCATTTAATACTTGTGTGAGTTCATTAATGATTCTTGTTAATAAATTAACTGAAAAAAAATGTTCTTCATCTAAAGTATTAAAACCCTTGTCAATATTGCTATCCCCATTTGCTCCACATTTAGCTGAAGAATTGTGGTTTATTTTAGGAAATGAAAATTCTATCATTGACGAAGTTTTCCCAGAACATGACCCTAACTTATTAATAGAAAAAGAAAAAAATTATCCTGTCTCTTTTAATGGTAAATTAAAATTTCAGATTTTACTTTCTAACGATTTGTCTAAACCAGAAGTAGAAAAAATTATTTCAAATCACGATTTAACTATAAAGAATCTCAATGGAAAAAGTATAAAAAAAATAATTTTTGTTCCTAATAGAATTATTAATGTGGTGTTTTAGTTGTTGATTATATGTTTTGCAACTTTTTTACTAACTCCATCTGACCCAATTTGGTTTCTTAGAAACTTATAATTTTTTCGAATTTCAATATCTTTTCCTTTTATGATATTATTTATTTCTTTTTTTAAATTATTTTCATTTACCTGACTCTGAATAAATTCTTTTATTACTTCTTTTTTACAAATAAGATTTACAAGTGAAATGAATTTGATTTTTACGAAAAGTTTCGCCAGTAATATATTTAAAGGGCTTGTTATATAGCAAACAATTTGAGGAGTATTTAATAATGCTGTTTCTAATGTTGCAGTTCCACTTGTAACAATTGATAATTCAGATGAACTAATAATATCATATGTTCTATTATAAATTACTTCAATCTTTGAACTGCTATCTAATACAGCTTTTTCATAAGTTTCTTTATTAATATGATTTACTCCAGCTATAATGAACCTGTATTCTGGAAAATAGTTGCACACCTTTAGGACCTTGCCAAGAATTTTTGAAATTTCTTGTTTTCTACTTCCTGGTAAAATTGATATTATTGGTTGTTTTGATTGAATTTTTTTTGGTTTATTTTTTTTAAAATCATCCATAAGTGGGTGTCCAAAAAAATTTACATTCATCTTATGTTTGTTCAAAAAATAATCTTTTTCAAATGGAAGAACTACATATAATTCATCCACATAATTTCTAAGTATCTTAGCTCTGTTTTCTTTCCAAGCCCAAATCTGTGGACTTATATAAAAATAGTTTTTAAAGCCTCTTTTTTTAGCCCACTTACTTATTCTTAAATTGAATCCAGGGTAATCTATTAATATAATTTTGTCAGGATTAAACTCAAGAATATCTTTTTTACAAATTCTAAAATTTTTAAAAATTTTTAAAATGTTTAATATAACTTCACTAAAACCCATGAAGGCTAAATCCCTATAATGCATTACCATATTTCCACCTGCATTTTTCATTAAATCGCCACCCCAAAATCTAATTTTAGCTGCATCGTCTAAACTTAAAATTTCCTTTATTAATTTTGATCCATGTAGATCACCAGAAGGTTCACCAGCAATTATATAGTATTTCATTCTATAAGTCCCAGTCTTTAATTCTCTTCATTGAATCATGGTCTGTTAAGTCGTGCTTGACAGGAACAATTGATATGTAGCCTGAATTTAAAGCATGTTCATCAGTGTCTTTACTTTTATCCTCATTAACAAATTCTCCAGTTAACCAATAATATTCTCTACCCTGTGGGTTTGTTCTTTTATCAAACTTTTCAATCCAATATGCCTTGGCTTGTCTACAAATTTTAATTCCTTTTATTTCACTTTCAATTAGATTGGGAAAGTTTACATTTAAAGCAATTCCTTTAGGTATCCCTTTATCTAAAGCTTTTAATGTAATTTCTTTAATATAATTTTTTATATGATTAAAATTTGCTTTCCATCTATAATCAAGTAATGAAAATCCAATAGCTGGTACACCTTCAATTGTTGCTTCAATCGCTGCACTCATGGTTCCAGAATATATAACGTTTATTGAAGAGTTTGAGCCATGATTTACACCTGAAACACATATGTCGGGTTTAGAATCAAGAATTTCATTTATACCAAGTTTTACGCAGTCAGCAGGTGTTCCTGAGCATGAATATTCTATTTGTGGTCCATCATCAATTTTAATTTTGTGACAATGAAGAGTAGAATTTATAGTAATTGCATGGCCCATAGCTGATTGAGGACTATCTGGGGCAATTACCACGACATTTCCAATTTCATTCATTACAGAAATAAGAGCTCTTATACCTGGAGCTGAAATACCATCATCATTAGTCACTAGTATTAAAGGTTTTCTTGACATATATGGTCTAATTTTTGAACAAAAGTAATTAAATCAAAATACATAATATTAAAATGTATTTGATTCTATAATTATAATTATTATTATTTACTTTTATAAGTCATTATGAACAAGAAATTTGAATATTTATTCTTAATAATTCCGTTACTAATTATTGGTTTTACCTTTTCCAATAAAAAATTTTCGGATCCCAATAAGGATAAATTATTAATTGAGATTGTTAAATATGTAGTTGAAAAAGGTCACTATAATAATATTGAGATTAATGATGATCTTTCTGAAAAATTATATATATCCTTTATTGATCAGCTAGATTCCCAGAAGAGATTTTTTTTAAAATCTGATATTAAAATATTTGAAAAGTATAAATATAAGCTTGATGATCAAATTAAAAACTATGATTTATCATTCTTTAATCTTGTATTTGAGACAATAAAAATAAGATTTGATGAAGTACAAAAATACTATGATGAAATTATAAAAAATCCATTTGATTTTAAGTCTAAAGAAAACTTAAACCTTGATTTTGAAAATAAGGACTATTCAAAAAATAAAAACGAAGTAAAACAAAGATGGAGAAAACAACTTAAATTTTCCACACTTGATATTGCATTACTCAAATTAGGTGATTCACTTAATTTTATTAATGATCGTGTATATAATGAATCTCTTGCTATTGTAAAGAAAAATACTGAAGATTTCTTTGAGTTTTATAATGATATGGATAGAGATGATTGGTTTTCATCATATATAAATTCTTTTTTAAATCAACTCGATCCTCATACATTTTATTTTCAGCCTGATGATAAAGAGAGATTTGACGTAAATATCTCTGGAAAATTTAATGGAATAGGTGCAAGATTAACTAAAACAGAAGGAACAATTAAGATTGTAGAAATTATAATTGGTGGTCCAATATGGAAAGATAAACTACTTGATGTTGGAGATATAATTTTAAAAGTTTCACAAGAAGACGAAGAGCCTGTTGATGTTGTGGGTGTAAAATTAGATGACGCAATTAAGCTTATTAAAGGACCTGCCAAATCTTATGTAACTCTCACTGTTAAAAAGATGGACGGTTCTATTAAAGACGTTAAAATAATGAGAGATGTAGTTGAACTTGAAGAAGTTTATGCAAAATCTACTCTGATAAATAAAGAAAATATCAATTATGGTTATATAAGTTTACCTAAATTTTATGTGGACTTTTCAGATTATAAAAATAGAAATTCTGCTGAGGATGTTAAAAATCACATTATTAAGTTAAAGAATAATGGCATGCAAGGTCTAATTCTTGATTTAAGAAATAATGGAGGTGGATCTTTACAAACTGTAGTTGATATGACCGGCTTATTTATTGAAAAAGGACCAGTTGTTCAGGTCAAATCGATTGGAAATAGAAAACAAGTTTTATATGATAGAAATCCTGAAATAGTTTGGGATGGACCTCTTGTAGTATTAATTAATGAAATGTCAGCTTCTGCGTCTGAAATTCTTGCTGCTGCTCTTCAAGACTACAAAAGAGCTGTAATAATAGGTAGCGAAAAATCTTTTGGAAAGGGTACCGTACAAAATATTATAGATCTAAATAAGTTTATCTCAAATTCAGATTTTGATATGGGAGCTATAAAAATTACTACTGACAAATTTTACAGAATCAATGGTGAATCAGTACAATTAGAAGGTGTTAAAAGCGATGTTGTTATTCCTGATAGTTACATGCATATTTTTAATGGTGAAAGAGATGAAAAAAATCCATTAAAATGGGATAAAATTGATGCAGCTTATTATACTGCATGGAATGGTTTTAAAAATTTTAGTTTAATTACTAATAATGCTCAGAATAGAATTAATTCAAATAATTATTTACAGTTAATCAGTAAAAGAGCTGATTGGATTAAAGAACAAAGAGACAATAAGTTAATTCCCTTAAATTTTTCCTCTTATAAAAACTATATTGAAAATAATAAGGAAAGAAATAAACTTTTCGAAAGTCTTTCCGAGTACTCCAATGATCTTAATTTTAAATTACTTAAATCTGAAAAAGAATTCATTTTATCAAATAAAGAACTACTTAGTAATAGAAACCGTTGGCATAAAAATTTAAAGAAAGATATTTTTATTAGCGAAGGTGTTAATATTTTAGAACAAATTTTTTCTAATAAATCGAGCTCTGAAATGATTTTAGCAATTAAAGAATAATAAATTTTGATGCTTTGGTAAATAATATTCCCTTAAAATTATCTTACCTCTACATTTTCCTTTGTTTTATAGTTTCAATTTTTGTTTTTTTTATTATTCCAGACAAAACCAAGAATGCAAACTCAATGAACTTGAACATTCAGTCCAAAAAACCAGGATTTGAAGTTAAAATATTAAAAGTTCCTACAAATTTAAATCAAGATAAATTTTCAGATTTATTTTTTGGTTCTGAAAAAAAATATGATGAATATGCTATTAATTCAATATCAAGTAAGGGCAAACAATTATTTGTTAATATATATTCTGATGATAATAATAAAATTATAAGAAACTTTGATTTTGATAGATTTAATGAAAATAATTTTGAAATAATTAAGTCAAAGTATGTTTATTCCAAAAAATTTCTTTTTGGTACAGATATTTATGGAAGAGATGTTTTTAGTCGAGTTTTATTAGGAACCAGAGTTTCATTATCTATTGGATTAATGGCTGTAATAATTTCAACAATTATTGGATTATTTTTTGGTGTTGTAGGTGGCTATTTTGGAGGTAAGATTGATTCATTTGTTGTTTGGTTAATTAATGTTTTTTGGTCAATACCAACTTTATTATTAGTTATCGCAATTTCGCTCGCTATTGGGAAAGGATTTTGGCAAATTTATATAGCAATTGGATGTTCAATATGGGTTGAAGTTGCTAGATTAGTCCGTGGTAAGATTAAATCAGAAAAAGAAAAAGACTATATAACAGCAGTAAAAGTTTTAGGAATTAGTGATTTTAGAATAGTTTTAAATCATATTCTTCCTAATATTATCGGTCCAATTTTGATAATTTCTGCTACTAATTTTGCGTCAAGTATCCTGTTAGAAAGTGGCTTAAGCTTTTTAGGAATTGGAACTCAACCTCCTATGCCTAGTTGGGGATATATGATTAAAGAAAATTATCAGTATATTCTTTTGGGTAATGCATATTTAGCATTAATTCCAGGTTTTTTTCTAATGATTTTAGTTACAAGTTTTATCTACATCTCAAATTATTATTCAGAAATAGTTAAATAGAACTACCATTTTTCTTTTTTAACGGAATCTAGTTTTATATATCCTCCAAATAAAATTATTGAAGCTAATAAACTTGAACCTCCATAACTTATAAATGGTAAAGGAATACCTACAGTTGGAAAAATACCAATCACCATACTAATATTTATAGTAAATTGGAAAAAAAAGATAGAAGCTACACTGTATATAAATATTTTGTTAAATAAATTCCTATTAGTATTAGCTCTATTAATCATCCTTAAAATTAGAATTGTAAATAAAATTATTGTAAATATTGAACCAAAAAAGCCCCACTCTTCACCAACAGTTGCAAAAATATAATCACTGTGCTGTTCGGGAACAAAATCACCTTTTGTCTGAGTTCCTTTTAAAAAACCTTCTCCAAAAAATCCTCCAGATTTGAATGCAAGTTGTGACTGATTTGTATTATAGCCTATTCCTTTATTATCCTCTTTAATACCTAATACAATATCAAATCTATCACGGTGCCTTTGTTCAAAAACTTCATTAAAAACAAAATCAATACATAAAATAAATACTAATGATAATATTCCAAAGAATAAAATTTTTCTAATTGATAATTTTCTGTAAATATATATGAGTACAATTGAAATAAGTAATATTGATATAATAAATAAAATATTTTGTTTTCCTAACAATACAGTTGTAATAAATAAAATAGTAAGCCCTATAAAAATATTCATATATATACTTGGTAAACCAATTACATATAAAACAAAAAAGAAGCTAAAATATATTAATGCAGTTCCTGGATCTGGCTGAATTATTACAAGAAAAATTGGTATTAAAACAATTAAAAAACTATATAATTGAATACTTTTTCTTTTTAAATCAGAATGTATATTACTTAAATATTTTGCTAAAGCTAAGCCGGTAATTGGCTTCATAAATTCGGAAGGTTGGAGACTAAAGCCCATTAATGAAAACCAAGATTTTGCTCCTTTTATTTCATTACCAAAAATTAGTACAGCAATCAACAATAAAATACCTAGTATGTAAATAATACTTGAATACCTGAAAAAAAATCTATCATCTGAAACAAGAATAAATAAGAAAATTATTAAGGAAATTGAGGTAAATATTAATTGTTTTCCAAAAGGAGTTTTAAATGAGAAAAAACTCATATTGTCAAAATAAGTTGATGAGTAAATATTAACTAATCCAATTATAATTAATAAGCTTACAATTATAATTGAAATAAAATCAAATTTTTTAATACTCAAACTATTCATTTATAGTAAAATTTTCATATAAATATGGTTTCATATATTCTTCTGTTAAATTTCCATTTAAAATATATTTCTCAAGCCATTTTCTTTCAACATTTCTTTTCAAATATTTTTCAGCAATAAGGCTAGATATTGGAGCTGCCCATCTTGTTCCCCAATATCCATTTTCTATAAAAACACATATAGCAATCTTAGGATCTTCAGCTGGTGCAAAGCCTATAAAAATTGAATGATCAGTTAGTTGTTTTCTTTGGCCATTAATTTTTATAAAATTTTCAGCAGTACCAGTTTTACCGGCAAATGTTATTCCTTTAATTTTAGAGTTTTGAGCTGTACCTTTTTCTACAACATCAATCATTCCTTTTATGATTGGGTCAAAGTATTTTTCTGAAATTAAAGTTTCCTTAATGTTTTTATAATTTTTATCAATTGAATCATTGTCAATATTTTTAACAAAATGAGGGGGTATGTACCAACCTTTATTTGCGATAATAGCTGCAAAGTTTGCTAATTGAATTGGCGTTGTTAGTACTTCACCCTGTCCAATGGAATTCGAAATTGTAGTAGATGCTCTCCAAGAGTTATTATACCATCTATTGTAATAATCTGAGTTAGGAATAAATCCTCTTTTTCCTATTGGATGATCATAACCCAAAAAGTTTCCAAATCCAAATGAAGTAACGTAATCTTTCCATTTATCTAATCCAATTGAAGAGGTTTCATAGTTTTCAATTATTTCTTTATAAGTTTTTGCAAAATATGTATTACATGAAGTATATATTGCATTATTTAAATCAGTGTATGTTTCTTCATTAGTATGACATTTCATGAATGCATTTTTAGCATAAAAATGACCACCATTACATCTAAATAAAGTTTCTTCTTGAATTACATTTTCTTGTAATCCAATTAATGCATTAATTATTTTAAAAGTTGAACCGGGTGGATATTGACCCTGAAGTCCTCTCTCAAACAAAGGCTTACCAATACTATCTAAATTTAAGTTATTATAATTATAAGATCTATCTCTTCCTACCAATAAACTTGGATCATAACCAGGAGAATTAACTAAAGCCAAAATTTCTCCTGAATTTGGCTCAATTGCAATAATACTTCCAAATTTATTTTTCATTAATGAATCCCCATAAACTTGAAGATCAATATCTAAAGTAACTTCGATATTTTTTGCTGGAATGAGTAAGCTATCATAGTTTCCATTGTTATACCTACCGATAATTCTATTGAATTTATCTTTTTGAAAATATTTTACACCTTTTTTACCTCTCAAAATATTTTCATAAGATTTTTCTAAACCTTGTCTTCCAATCATTTCACCCGCTCTGTAATATGGGTTATTATCAATCTCATATGTATTC
>CENF01061982.1_pt1 | contig 13949 bp, 14 predicted proteins | sample 361291 | NCBI WGS metagenome assembly CENF01 (sample SAMEA2619399, study PRJEB7988) | marine metagenome | isolation source: saline water (ENVO:00002010), including | reverse complement strand
AGCATATAAGACATATCTCCTCCATTTGACATCCCTGTTGAAAATGTATTGCCTGCACTAAGATTATGTTCGTTTTGAAGATAAGAGGCTAAAGATGTCAAAAAATCAACATCATCTACAGTTTGATTATCATTAAATGCATAACCTACATTCCAAAAATTATTATTATAGTTATCCGAAGTGCCTTGTGGGTAACAAACTGCGAAACCATTTTGATCAGCAATTGAATTCATATTAGAATAACTCATTATACTATTTGCATTGCTTGTATACCCATGCAACACAAAGAGTAATGGTGCATTTTCAGCTAAATTTTCTGGCTTATAAAAATAATACTGCCTATTAATTCCATCATGTTCAAAATTAGACATTTCAACTACATGGCTACAATAACCAAAATCATCTGAATAATTATCTCCACAATCACCACAATCATAACTGTAATCTTCACATTGAAAATTATATCCCCATTCACCATCATCACACCAACCATCTCCAACCCAAGAATCTACAATTCCATCTCCATTAAAATCTTCACAAAATTCATTATTTACATAACAATCATATCCATAAGTAGCTTCATCATTACAAAACCATGTTCCAACACAATCATACATAAGCATATTATCATTACAATCTTGACTGAATGTGATTGAAAAGAATATTAATATATAAAATAACCTTACTTTAATCACGACTATCCTTTGGAATTAAATCATTTAATAATTGTTCAATATCTTTCTTTGACACAGGTTTATCTTTACCCATTAATACCAAACCCATGAATAAACCTCCTAAAGCTTTAAACAAAACTTCAGGTTTAGATTTAGGAAATTCTCCTAACTTAATCCCCTCTTTTAATAAAGTAGAAATTACCGAATATATTCTCTCTTGATATGGACGCCAATCTTGAGAATCAAAATTAATTTTTTTAGGTGCATTAAATAGAAATTCATATAACCCTGGACGAGATCTAACATTATCTGATATGCATAATAAAATATTGATAAATGTATCTCTAGGACTTTTGTTATCTTCAGATATAACAGGCTCTAAACTACTCCATAAGCTTTTCCATCCATTTGTTAAAATTGCAGAAAAAACTTCTTCTTTTGATTTGAAATAATAATATAAGGTAGCTTTACCAAAACCAGATTCTAAAGCAATTTCATCCATAGTAGAGCCCTCAATTCCTTTTAATTTAAAGACTTGAAGAGCTCCATCTAAAATAAGATCTTGCCTTACTTTTCGTTCTTTTAATTTTCTATCCGAAAGATTCATTTAACTATAAAAACATATTAACATATAGTGTAATATAACATATCATAAGTATAAATAAAAAGCCTCGATGGAAGAGAATACTTACGAGGCCTTTTATTAAATAAGGTTAAATAACCTTATGAGAGAGAATATATTAAATAGTTTTAAATTTTATCGAATCATCATTCGAAATTTAAAACCTAAAGGTTTATTGGAGCAAGTTTATTTTTTTAAAAAATAAAAAAATAATACTTAATGGTGGTGGTGATGGCCAGAATTTGTTTGTTTTGGTATATGATGATGAACATCATCATTAAAAAAATTATTCAATTGATAAATCAATAAGAAAGAACCAGCAAGCACTAAACCCCAATTAGTTATTTGGGATATTTTTTTAAAATAATTGCCTCTTATTAGCGATAATAATGGGAATAGTATAATAAGAACTATAATTTGCCCCAACTCTACGCCTACATTGAAAGATAAAATCTGAGATATAGATAAATCAATATTTGAGTCTACAGCAACCTCTTGAAGCTTTGTTGATAAACCAAAACCATGTATTAAACCAAAAATAAAAACCATTAAAATTAAATTAGGAGCATTAATAGAAAATATTTTTTTAAACCCACCAAGATTTTCAAAACCTTTATATATTACACTAAAAGCAATCACCGCATCAATTAAATATGCATTAGCAGTAATTCCCCAATAAGTAGCAAAAATCAGTGTAATACAGTGAGCAATAGTAAATGCAGTGATAAATTTAAAAATATCAAAATAATTCGTTAGAAAAAAAAGTACTCCAACTAAAAATAAAATATGATCATAACCTGTAACCATATGCTCTGCTCCAAACCATCCCCAACCAAGAAGAGAAGCATCTGACATAGCGTTAGCAGTAGATTGAGACACGCCATGAGCAAATAAGTATGTTACATTAATTAATATTAAAACTATTTTAAAATAAAATTTCATAGTTAAATTTATAGTATAATCTTAATATATAAAATATATGAATTTCATAAAACCAAAAATTATTATTAGTAAATGCTTAGAACAGGATGTATCTAGATTTTTATAAATAAAAAGGGCTACTAATAAAGTAGCCCTTTTTATTTAGATGAAGAGTCATCTAAACCCTTGATTTAAGTTATTAAGGTTACAGCGTTCCTCCTGCTATAAAATAACTCCAAGGCTGTAACCATTACTTAAATACATCGTATTCAATTGATTACCTCCTTTCATGTTTGTTATAAAAAAATATTATTAATCTAAAATTAGATTCAGAATTAAAACAACATCTTGAACATTAACTGAACCATCTGAATTTAAATCAGCATTACTATCATATTGATTTGATAAAACAAAATTAACTGCTAAAATTACATCTTGAACATTAATCAATGTGTCTCCATTAATATCTCCGGGTAATTGTTGCTCACAATTTAAAGTTGTTTGAAAATCAGAAGCTGTATCTGGTATTTCAATCAACGCTTCACATATTTCAACATCACCCATCAAATGATATTGAGCCCATTGCAATGCTTTTTCTCTAGGTTCTGTTTCATAAGCTGCTCCGTGTCCACCTCCAGCTACCTCAAATAACATTTTGACTGTTGTCTCAGGTGTATTGTCATAAATATCTTGTCCAAGCAACCCATCATAACTAGGAAGCTCATTTAATTCAAATTGACCAGCTACAATAAATGTTGGAATATCATGATCTAACATCTCAGGGACTAGACATATACAATAACCACCATCTATAGGACATAAATCACAGTCCTCTAAAATAATAGTAGGGTTCAAAGCAATACCAGCCTTAATAGAGCTCACATTTGGATGATCTAAAGTTAGAGCAATCTGAGATGCTCCACCACCCATTGAGTATCCAGACACAATGAAACTATCTGAGTCAATCATACCATATAATGGAGAAGCCATTCTTTCATTTTCTTGTTTAATTGTTGTAATAGCATCAATTAAACCCTCAGCTCTTCCAATATGCCATTCATTGATTTCATCATTTGGCCCTATAATCATAGCAGTAAAGCCATATGAGGCAAAATATTCAGCCCAGTCAGCCATTGAAGTACTTCCACCACCATAGCCTGGAGTAAAAATGATAGATTTAAATGGAGGCTCAGCATCAATTGGATAATATAATCTACCATCTAAATAATCTGGTCCATTTCTTAAACCATCTGATTCAGTGATAATTTGATAATCATATGGACCATCAGCTTCACCACCACCGCCACCACCGCCAATTTCTTGACACTGACTAGTTTCTTCATTCCACTCACAATAATAAGACCAATAGAGACAATCAGCCTGATTCAACTCATAACATTCTGCATAAATAAAATTATATAAAATAAAAATTAGTATAGACGTATATTTCATATATAACACTCCCTTTAAGTGTAATAATGTAGTAATACTATTAAAACTTAATAACCGTTTTTACAATTATTTACAAATCTTTAAACAATCAATCAAATACCTTGTCATCAATCCCTTTATTAATAATATAATTTTTATAATTAACTGTGATTGTACCTTCAACAATAGAGTCATTTGACATCAAAGATGCATCTTGACCAATGATGTTGCTAGCATCTTTATTAAGCCAATTAAATAATTTTTTATCCTTAATATAATATTTAACGATTGATTGATTAGGCATATAGTAACTATCCTTATAAAATTGATAAAAATTATTTATTTGAAATAATTTTAATGTATCTAATTTTGTTGTTACATTTTTAATAACCCAATTTAAAGTGTCAATCTTAACTTCTACTGTTGGATTAAATGTCAATCTTGAATATTCATTTGGCATCTCTAATTTGAGGCTATCTACAATTAAATCGCCCACAATAATAATATCATGAATATTAGATTCATCTTTAAAATTTGATACTTTTAAATTTTTTAAATTATCAAAATTATCATTTGGTGAGGTAAACAAACCTGTTTTAGGTAAAATACCAAAACCTTTTGCTTTGACTTTAATCTTATTAGGCTTTTTATAAAAAACTTTATATTTCTTTTTAGGCATTCTAAATGCTGGAATTTCAAGCCTAATTGTCATATCAACTTTATAGTCGTTTATTGAATTAAATTGCTCATTAGTTTTACTAATACAATAGTCTTCAAATCTTTCATTCATTGAAAAACATAAACTGAAAAATAGTAATGCAAAAATTAATCTTAAAAAAATCATTCTAAAATATCCCTATATGTAAAATTATAATATGCCATGATGATAAAAATAAAAGACCACGAAAAACATACTAAAAAACAATCAATAAAAATATCATATGGAATTGGATCATGAAATGCTAATAAAAATATATCAATATACCCTGTAAATAAATATGGATCTATTAACTCAAAAATATCAATTGGAATAAATGAGATAGCTGAACCTATAAAAACAATACTAATTGTAGATATAATAGGAGTAACACTATTTTTTGAAAAAGATGAAAAGAATAAACATAAAGAAGAAACCGTAACCATAACAAAATTAGAGAAAATAAACCCTAAAAAGAATCTCCATAAAACATCATCTTCAGATAATAATAATATACCTTTATGAAAAACAATTAATTCACCATCACCAAGAATAAGATTAGAAATAAACAAACTATAGAAGAAAAAATAAAACATCATTAAAGTAGTATAAAGAAACACAACTAACAATTTTGAAATAAAAACATCTCTTCTGAGAATTGAACGAGTTAGATATATTCTAAATGTACCCTTTGAATATTCTCCAGAAATAATTTCAGAAGGAATAATCGTAGATAAAAATGGCATATGTGTAATTAAAATAGCAATAATTAAATATGCTGATAAGTAACCATTAATAATTGATCCAATAAATATGAAAGAATCCTGCATCTGGCCATAAATTTTTGTTTCAAGTGAGACTGCTCCATAATCAATTGCATAAACAACAGCTGGAATTAGTAATGTAATTAAAATAAAACTGATATAAGTCCTTCTTTTGAAAAGAGCTTTAATTAATTCATTATAAAAAAGATTTATCATATTAAAAATATTCTATAAGGTTAGATTCTTTACTTATTTTATAAATTTCTAAACCATCCAATAATTCACTTATACTATTTATTGTATGCTCCGTTTTTGTTTCAATTAAAATATTATTATTAAATGTATTTATAAATTCAAAAGATTTACTTTCTTTGATTTTAGATATTGCCAACTGAGGATTATTAACAGTAATAATCCATTTTTTGCTATTTAATAATTGAGTGTCAAGAGAAACTGAATTAGAACAAACGCCATTTTTAAAAACGGTAAAATCAGTACAAATTTCTTCCACATCTTTTAAATTATGTGTACTTAAACATATAGTTTTACCTTCTTCTTTTAAATTTTTAATTAATTTAATCATATCATCAATTCCATTAGGGTCTAAACCATTATTAGGTTCATCTAAAATCAAAATTTTAGGGTTATGAAGAAGAGCTTGAGCTATACCTAGTCTTTGTTTCATGCCATAGGAATAATCACTTACCTTATCCTGCGATCTATTTGATAGCTCAACTAAATCGAGAACATAATCAATACGCTCAAAATTTACATTCGAAATTCTAGCTAAGATTTCTAAATTTTTTCTAGCAGACAAATACTCATAAAAAGTTGGAGATTCAATTAAATATCCAAATTCACTTCTTAATATCATATCATTTTTCAGTAAACACTTATTATCATAATATATTTGACCAGACCAATTATGAATTAATCCTGGTAATATTTTCATAAATGTTGACTTACCACTTCCATTTGCTCCTAGAATTCCAAAAATAGAATTTTCAGGGATTGAAAATGATATGTTTTTTAAAGCTTCAACTTTATCATAACTTTTTGATATATTTTTAAATTCAAGAATCATTAATCTAAAATAAAGTTTACTAATTGTATAACATCAAGTACATTCAATTCACCATTTAAATCAATATCACATCTCAAATACAAACAATACAAATTATTTGAATATAAAATTTGATTTACTAATGAAATAATATCTAAAACATTAATTTGATTATCTAAATTAACATCTCCAAATACTGAATCTTTACAAATTGCAAATTCAGTAACAACAGCTCTATGATCTGAAGGCCATGGATCACAATCATAAATATATGAATCTATAGGATAGAGTTTATTACTTGAGCCCTGCTTAAAATATATCATATCTATTCTATCATGCACATCCCAACTGTCAAAATTATTTTTCGGATAACCTGGTGACCAAGTCAAACCAATATCATCAAAAATTGACGGATTTACTAATCTATAAGAATCATAAAAATTATTATTTAAAAGGAATTCAGAAACTGGCCATTCTATTGAAAATCCAAAATTTTGATTTATATTATTTAAACCCCAATCTAATTTTGAAGGGGTATTATGATCTCCAACATAAATGACAGGCAACTGCGGATTGTTGGAAGAATTATTAATAATTTGATTATAAATATCTAAATTTTCTAAATATCTAGTAGATAATTCATTTTGGATTACCTCATCAATTGAAACTCCTTCATATAAATCATAAGGACCGTAAGGATAAGCAGATAAATGCGAAGAGACAAATTTAAAAGTGTCTATATCTGAAAAAATTATATCGGCTCCAATTCCATATAAATTATAATCATATATATTAGTAATAGGAAATCTGGATATAATTGAAATGTTGGATTGTGAAGGTGTTGAATATAATTGTTCATATCCATCAAAATTATTAAGCAAGGATTTAATCTCAATAATTGATAATGAATCTGTTTCTTGAAAACCTATTACATCTATATTTAGAGTAGCTATAATCTCAGATACACGCTCTAATCCACCATTGCCATATTGAGCGCTATACCAAGTATTAAATGTCATCACATTAAAGGTGTCATCAAATGCATAATCATTGGTATCCATACAGCTATCAGTAATAGAAAATGAAGATGAAAAAATTAATTCATAATTATTATCATAAAATAATCTGATTTCATATTCTCCTGTTGGTAATGTTATAGGAGAAAAATTGATAGTACCAGATTCTATGAAATTATAATTATTTTGCTGAGTTCCATCTGTATATAACCAATATAAATATTCTTCATTTGGTGAACCAGATTCAAACACGCCAATCCAATCACTCCCATTACTATCAAGACCACTAAAAGAGACTTCTATATGTTCACCTACGATATAAATATTTTTGTTTGAAGTAATATCAACGTTTGAATATAAAAAACTGAATAATAATATGATATATAACATTTTAATTAACTTTTATTAGAAATATCTTTTTGCCAACAATATAATGCTCCTAAAGCAAGTATTGGATCTAATATTAAAAATGGTAGTGCAAAACCAAGTTCAAGAGTTCCCGTAATAACAATAAAACCTAAAAATAAAGGGACTAATATGAGCCTATCAAAAACAGTAGCTAAACAAATTGATACCTTATGAGTACGAGCACCAAAATAATAAAAATAACCAACCAAAAATAAAGTAAAACCAATTACTTGTAAAAAACCAATTTCTCTTCCCTCAACCATTGGGATTATACCCAATGATGAATGGAGCGTAGGGAAAAAACAAAATGATAAACCAATTAGCATATATAAAAATGAATTAATTTCTATATATTTAATTAAAGTTGTTTTTTTATCTGAGCCTCTTAAAAACCATTGATGAAAAAATTTATACATTTAATACTTAACTATTTGATTTAGAATTAATGATAATTGTAAGTATTAACTTGATAATTAATCCATAAAAAATTGTTATAAGAGCAATAGAAAGCGATTGAGTAAATCTTGGCATGAAATATTCTGAATCATAATCTGACCCTAACAATATCATGATAAAACCTATTAAAAATCCTATCCATGCAACAGGCATAATAATTTTTTCCATTAATTTTAAGCCATTTAAATCTAAACGAAATTGACCAGTAGCAGCTACTACACAAAAATAAGATATTACACCAACAACTATGAAACTTTCTAAATTCCAAAAATTTATATTTGACAAACCATAGCTCATGCCAGCTAAAAGTGTTGACATGTATAGTAAAAATATCGCTAACACACCACTTATTAATCTTGTTATCATAAGTCTTTCCTTTTTTTTAATTAATTAATTTAAAATGATATTTATAAGATTTACTACATCTAAAACATTGATCGTACCATCTTGATTTAAATCTGCTTCAGATATATAGTTATCATCTAAAATAATATTAACTAACAAAATTACATCTAAAACATTAATATTAGAATCATCATTTAAATCTCCATTTAAAGTATTTTGAACATTATCTATTTTAAGAAAACCAAATTGACCATTGTCAATTGCAATAATAGCTCCCCCATCATCAGTTAAATCAATATCTTCTCCTGCCCAGTCATAATTCTGATTAGAAACATCAAGCGAAGAAAATGTAGTTTGCCAATCAATATCACCATATTCATTAAATTTGATTAAGTAAGCATTCCAAACATCAGAGCAGTCATTACCATTACATTCTGAATATGCATATTCATCACCTGTACCAGCAATTGTTACACACCCACCATCATTTGTCGCTTTAATTCCCCAAGCCTCATCATGAATATATTGTGGGTCAAATCCTCTTGGATTACCTACTTTTCTTTCCCAAATCATATTTCCATCATTATCAAGCTTCATAGTATAAGTGTCCCAATTATCTGTACCTGATAAGGTATGTCCTGCTAAAAAAATATCGCCATTAGGATTAATATCCATACCAAAACAGTGATCGTAATTATTTCCTCCATATGATTGATGCCAAATAATATCTCCATTTAAAGACATTTTAATAACTTTAAAATCCAGAGCTTCTTCGGTTAAGCCGGATATTATTAAAGTATTATCAAAGTATTGTATTCTATAAGCCTGAGAAATGTATTGATTTAAATTTATGCTATTAATTTGATTTCCATCATAATCAAGAAACATCATAAAGCCCTGGCCTTCTGCATAGAAAGTATTATTAGGATCTTGAGCATTTCTATATCCTACTGCAACAATTCCATTTGGTGTCCAAGCTGCATGCTCAAATGCATCCGTACCACCATTATTAAATGTTTGACTAAAAATAGTTGAGCCTGTTTGTTTATCCAATTTGATTAAAGCGCTATTCCTAGCTAAAGAACCACATATCAAATAACCATCATCTAATTCAATTGCACTATTACCTAAATTATGTCCCCCGTTGTTAATTTCTCTTTCCCAAAGCATTTGCCCATCAGTATCTGTTTTTATAACTAAAATTTTTGAACTAGGAAGAAAATTTGTTTCTCCAATTTGTAAAAATCCTCCATCATTACACTGAATTATATAGTGCCCATGAGATTCTTCACCAGATCCATTATAATCAACAAACCAATCAATCTCTGGTTGAGTCATCAAAAATACCGGAAAAAAACATATTAACAATCTAATCATTTTATCCACGCTTAAATCCTTTCGCTTAATATTATATTCAATAATAAAATAATATCCTGAATATTTAACCCTTCATCAAAATTCATATCACCATTTTCATCATAAATTTCTTCTAAAATAAAATCAATAATTATTATTAAATCAGAAATATTTAAAATACCATCTCCACTAATATCACCGATTGGATCTTGCTCATTTAACCACTCATTATATAAATCTTGAAGCAAATCAATAGGCTCTTGACTATTACTCGTATTATTAATATTTAAATCTAATAAGAAATTATCGGTTTCATCAAATGGTTCAGCAACACGTATAAATGCTGATAAAGAAGATGTATCATTATTTAAACATCTACTATCTGCGCCAGGTATATTAGCACCCTGAAGTGCTGCCATTAATTTATCTGAAAGAGTTCCAATAGTATTATTAAAATTATTCTCTATATTTATTAAAATTTGTTCATTAAGAAGTATATTACCTTGAATCGCATAATTAGTACCTAATATATGGTTCTTATAATCCATACAATTTTCTCCTGTATATGCTGCTGATCTACCTCCTTGATATATATCAACAATACCATATTGCCTAATTGTTGGATTATTATTAACATCATTTTCTATTAGATAGTTAATAATTTCATCTGGAGATAAACCAGAATCCATTAAATTTGATGCCATTATTTGATTATAACCACTCCAGTATGATTGTGTATGAATAGCTCCAACTCCAGGGTGTATATCACTTATAATAATCGATCCTCCAATACATGAAGCACCTGCACTTCCAACTTGACCATTATTTAAATCAACTGCTACGATAGAAAATGTAGAATATATCAATCCAAAAAATAATAAGAACATATATTTAAAGAATAATGTCATATCTAAATCTACTTCAAAATTAATTAGTCAATCAATTTAATATATTCTAATTATTTTGTAAATTTAGTTAAATAAAATAAACTGATATTATCATGAATAGATTAATTACATTTATTAAAACTAGCCTTCAAGAAATAAATCCATGGAAGAATATAAAAACGCTTCACACTAACGTGAGAGGTGATATTTTAGCAGGTATTACTGTGGCTATTATTGCATTACCTATGGCTCTTGCGTTTGGAGATCTTGCATTTGGAGATCTTGTGCCTGGTGTGGGTCCAATTGCAGGTATTTGGGGCGCAATAATCGGTGGGATTATAGGTGGTCTATTCGGTGGTTGTATGGTAGGAGTAAGTGGGCCTACCTCACCTAAAGCAATTCAAATTGCAGGTGTTATGCTGATATTTACTCAAATGTCTAACATAACTAATAAAGAAGAAATATTGGGTGCTGCATTTACTATGATTTTTCTTAGTGGCTTAATTTTAGTCATTATTTCTATGTTAAAAATCTCTCGTTTTATTCATTATACTCCTTATCCTGTTATAGGAGGTTTTATGTGTGGTATTGGAGTTATTGTAATTTTTACTCAAATCAATGCTTTTTTAGGCCTAAATAGTCAAGAAAATTTTAAAGAACATCTTTATAACACAGATATTAATGCTTTATATGTCTCTGTATCATCACTATTGATATTATTTTTATGGGAGCCACTTAAAAGTAAAGTTGAATTATTATCAAAAATCCCTGCACCTTTAATAGCTTTAATTATAGGCAGTAGTATTGCTCATTTTATGAATTTAGATATAGCAAGAATATCTGGAGAAGGTATGAATAATACAGAACAAAATATCTTTAACTTTTATATGCCAAATTTAAATCAATTATTTGATTTGATAGGACCAGCATTTTCTTTAGCAGCACTAGCTGTTTTAGACAGCCTATTAAGTTGTAAGGTAGCAGATAATATAACAGGAACACGTCATAGTAGTGATAGAGAAACGTTTGGACAGGGAATGGCAAATATGACAGCTGGATTATTAGGTGGAGTAACAACTGCGACAGCTACTATGCGTACTGTGGGCAATATTAAATTTGGAGCAAAAACACCTTTAGCATCTATTGTGCATGGGTTAACATTACTTGCTATTTTATTAGGCTTAGGTCCATTAATTGGACAAATACCTATGGCTTGTTTAGCGGCAATCTTAATCAAAGTAGGAATTGATATTATGGACTATCGTATTATTTCCATATTAAAGAATCTACCTATTGCAGATTTATTGATTTTTATCGTTGTACTATTTTTTACAGCATATTTTCCAAGTAAGTTGACTATGGCGGTTGGAGTTGGAATTTTGCTTGCAATATCTATCTCATTAAAACAAATAATGTTAATTTGGAAAACAAAATATATAAATAAAATTATTCCTTTAGCAGAATCAGATTTTAAATTAAAGAATCACAATGAAAAAGTACTTACAAAAGTATCAGCTAATGTATTGGAGTTAAACGGTCCTTTGTTTTTTGGGTCAATTGAATCAATATTAGATATCTATGCTAATTCTACCAAACATGATATACTGATTATCAATATGAATAATGTTACTATGATAGACTTATCTGGAAGTTACGCTTTAGAAGATTTGATAAAAGGAGCTCAAGCTAAAGGAATTAAAATTTTGGTTTCAAATATAAAACCTAATATTAAAAAAGTGCTTGAACAGTTAAATTTTAGCAAAAATATTGGAAAAGATTGTTATAACGAATCTATTATTTCCACTTTGTAACAAATTGATTTATATCAATATCAGGAATATCTTTAGGCTCACCAATTGGAGTTCCTACATATAAATATCCTAAAATTTTTTGATTCTTATTAAGATTAAAGTATTCTCCAATCTTATCATTTAATGATAAAATACCTGTCCGCCAAATTGCACCATAATTTAAAGCATTAAGAGCCAATAATATATTTTGAGTAGCACTAGCAGTAGAGAGCATTTGCTCTATATCTGGCACTTTAGGATGTTCTTTTATATTAGTAATAAGCACAATAACCATTGGAGCTCTATAAGGAGCATTTTTATACTTTTGAATAGTTAAATCATTAAGATCTTCTTTGGTACCCTTTAGATATTTAACAAATATCTGAGATAATTTATCAAGACCTTTTCCTGTTACTTCTATGAATTCTGATGGTCTAAGCCATGCATGGTCTGGAGCTCTTAAAGCTGCTTTGTAAACCAATTCCATTTGTTCTGAATTGGGGTATGGAAGCTCTAATTTTTTATGGGAATTTCTACCTAATATATTTTCAATTGCATCCACTGAAAATTATATTATAAGGATATTTTAGTTTTTTTTGATTTAAACTTTGTGTAAATCTTATGAAGAACATAAAACCACACAGCATTAATTAATGGTTCAATTATAGCATCAATAGTTGCAAGCTCTAAAGATGCACCTGTTATCATTGTGACACATAAAACTGCAATTATAAAATGTCCTAGAGTATATATAATAGTTAAAATTAAACTATCACTCATCTTTGTTCTTATTGTATTAATTATTGTCATTTTATCCTTTAATTATGGGTATAACTAACTTATTAATTATATTTTAAATATAAGAATCTAAAAACTGTTCGCAATGAGTTAATTTAATTAAATTTTCCAATCACTGTTTTACAGCCTTTAACCCTCATACCCTTTTTAACTTGAATTTTAAAATTATCAGGCACAATAATCTCAACTCTAGAACCAAATTTTATAAACCCTAAATTACCACCTCTTATTACATTTGTATCTATATTCATAAGGTTAACTATACGTCTAGCTACAAATCCAGCTATCTGCTTAATTTTAAACATATTATTATTATCATTAAATATTATTGAAGTATGTTCGTTATTTTCAGAAGATTTATCCATAAAAGCCCAAGAAAATTTTCCTGGATTATAGTTAGAACTAATAACTTTTGAATTTAATGGAACCCATTGCCTATGAACGTCTAATATTGATAAAAAAATAGCAATTTTTACTGATTTTCCAATTTCTTTGTCATCATAATTTTCAATAGCTACTATTTTACCATCAGCGGGTGATAAAAAATCTTTAGAATCATTAATTACTTTCCTAGCTGGATCTCTAAAGAAAAACATAACACAAAAAAATATGAAAAAACTAAAATATATTATTGATGGATAATCAAAATATGCAGCAAAATTACACAAAATTAGAGCTAATAAGAATGTAACAAATATTATTTTATAACCTTCAGGTGCTA
>CENF01017904.1_pt1 | contig 13956 bp, 16 predicted proteins | sample 361291 | NCBI WGS metagenome assembly CENF01 (sample SAMEA2619399, study PRJEB7988) | marine metagenome | isolation source: saline water (ENVO:00002010), including | reverse complement strand
ATTTATCTTCTAATGGGTACATTGTAATTTCTATCGATAGCTTCATTTGAACAACCTTTTCGAATAGTTATTTGTAATAATTCTGTAATATTTTTCAAATATAAAAATAAGAAAATTATAAAATCTTATCTTTTAATCTATAGAGAGAAAATAAATGAAACCAATTAGAGCTCTTATGTTATGCACAGGAAATTCAGCAAGATCTATAATGGCTGAGGCAATTGGCAATAATTATTTGTTTGACTATATTCAATTTAAATCTGCTGGCAGTAATCCAATAGGCGAAATAAACCCTTATTGTCTTTTAACTCTTGAAAAAATGTCAGTGTGTACAAGTAATCTTGAGAGTAAATCATGGAATGAATTTTCTAAAACAAATTCCTGGAAACCAGAAATTATTGTAACTTTATGCTCAAATGCTGGAAGTGAACCTTGTCCAATCTGGTTGGAGGATATACCAAAAATAAAATGGGATCTTGAAGATCCATCAATTCATAAAGATTCTCATTCACTATCAATGAAAGGTTTTTCAGATTTATTTGTCATACTTAGCCTTAGATTTAATTACATTAAAGATTATTTAAAATCATCTGAATTTGAAGCTTTTAAAATAAAGAATTCACAATTAGAAAAATTTAAGAAAAGGGAAAATAGGATTGATTTGATTTCAAATCTTTTCTTGGAGGCAGTCAATAATAATGAATAATTTAAGCAAATATTTTTCGGAATTTTTAGGAACTTTTTTTTTAGTATGCACTGTTGTTGGTTCAGGTTTTATGGCTCAGAATTTATACTCTGAATCTTTAGGAGGAATGTTACTTGCTAATACAATAGCTACAGGCGCTATTTTAGTTGTCTTAATCAATGTTTTTAATGAATTATCTGACTCCCATTTTAACCCTGTTGTATCATTTTGTTTCTTTTTAAAAAAATCAATAAGTTTTATTGAAATGCTTTTCTTATGGATTTCGCAAATTATAGGAGGATTTTTTGGAACTATAATTGCTAATATAATGTTTAAAAATAAATATATTAGTGTTTCCTCAGTTGACCGTCTTGGCTTTAACTTATTTTTGAGTGAGATCATTGCAACTTTTGGATTAATTTTAATAATTTTTATTTTATCGACTAAAAAAAATAAATTTAACACTGGTATCGCTGTAGGGCTTTATATTACTTCGGCTTATTGGTTTACATCTTCAACGTCCCTTGCTAACCCTGCGGTAACTATTGCAAGAGTTTTCACTGAGAACTTTACAGGAATTTCGCCAAATTCGGTGCTTTATTTTGTTACAGCTCAGTTTCTGGGGGGAATTTCAGCTATGGTAGTAATGAGATTTTTTAATGAAAAATAGCAAAGTTAATAACCAAGTTATTGGTGAACGAACATTTAATCTTCAAGGCTATGAAAAGTTAACTCAAAAACAATATCAAAAGGAGAAATTTAGATTACGTGTTGAGTTAATAAAATTTCAAAAATCTGTGATAAAAGAGAATAGAAAAGTTGCAGTTATCTTCGAAGGAAGAGATTCTGCAGGTAAAACAGATACTGCAAAACAGTTTTCTAAATATTTAATTCCTGAACAAGTTAAGTATATAAATCTTGGTATTCCAACAGAGTGGGAATCAAAGCACTGGTTTAAAAGGTATGAAAAATTGATGCCTAAAAATGGCGAAATGATTTTTTTTGATAGGTCCTGGTATAATCGAGCTTTAATAGAGCCCGCTTTGGGTTTTTGTACTCAGCGTCAATATAAAAATTTTATGAAAAATGTAAATGATTGGGAATTGGAATATATAAACAATGGAACAGAAATAATAAAATTTTATCTTTCTATAGATAAGACTATCCAAAGAAATAGACTTAATGCTAGAAAAAACAGTCCAATAAAACACTGGAAATTTTCTCATATTGATAAAATGATAATTGATAAATTTGATGTTTTAACTCTTTATAAAGAACAAATGTTTAAACAAACTTCAACAAAAATTTGTCCTTGGATTGTTATTGACTCATCAAATAAAAGGTTAGCAAGAATCACGGCAATGCATTATCTTTTAAATTCTACTGAGTATGAAAATAAAAAAGTTCTAAAGCCTAAAAAATGGAGTAAAGAAATTAAAAGTTATTCTTATAGTTATCAAGGTGAGGTCTTTGATGGTCTTACATATAATCAATATAAAATTTTATCTGAAAATTTAGGTTAAATTGAAAAAAATTTCTGCAATAGATATCGGAACAAACTCTGTCAAACATAGAATGTTTGAATATGATAATAAAAGTAATAATTTAAATGAAATTTCTCATTTAAGAATGCGTTACGCCCTTGGTCTTGGAAGGGATATATATTCAAAAAAACATAAAAAGATTAGACAGAAATCAATAAGGCGACTTGGAAAAATTCTGAAAAAGTTTGAGAAGACTATTAACCTTTACGATGTTGATTATGTTAGAGCATGTGCTACTGCAGCATTCAGACAAGCTTCAAATCAAGAATTGATTCTTGATCAACTTTCAGATTATTCAAGTATTCCAATTGAAATTATTGATGGTGTTGAGGAAGTAAAATTAATTTCAAACTTGGATATAAGTCAATTTAATCCAGATATGAATTATTTTATTGTTGACGTTGGCGGTGGAAGCACAGAAGTTCTGTTAAAGAAAAAAAATGAATGTATTGACTCAAAATCATTTCCTGTTGGAGCATTATCAATTCACTACTTAGGGAAAAAAGGTTTTTCAAAAGAATGGTCTAATATTGTTGATTGGTTAAATAAGTTTAAAGGTAATGATATTTCACAAATAATTGGAACCGGCGGTGGTATTAGAAGCCTATTTAAAGTTAAAAAAGAAAAATCTCTTCCCCTAAAAGAATTTGATTTGATTTTAAAAAAAATAAATGGACTGACTAAAAGTGAAATTATAAAAAAATATAATATTAGACCAGATAGAGCGAAGTTAATTTCAAAATCTGGAATGATTTATTCTAATATTGCCAATGAACTTAATATAAAAAAAATATCAGTAATACCTTGGGGTTTAGTTGAGGGTATTGCTTATTCTTTAGTTAAGAAAAAATAAAAAGTTAATATTTTATTTATTAAATTGTCATATTTAACCCTTAGATTGTTGTACAAACAATTAACCTCCCCAGTTTATTGTTAGGCCGCTGTGAGATAGAATTTTACAGCGGCCATTTCTTTATAATCAATTTAATTTTATTTATCGTTAAATAAGTTCTAATATTAAGTAATTTATATAAAGTTATGGGAGTAATAAATGCCTAAAAAAATATACAAGGTTATACAATGGTCTTCTGGTAATGTTGGTAAAGCTTCTATTAGGGGTATTAAAAATAGGAGTGATCTTGATCTTGTTGGACTTATAGTCTCAGACAAAAATAAAAATGGATTAGATGCTGGAACTATTGCTGGGATTGATCCAATAGGTGTTGAAGCCTCTACTGATATTGAGAAAGTCTTATCTACTGAAGCTGATTGTGTAAATTATACTCCGCTTGCCTCCCTAAGATTGGGTGAAGATCCTGATTTAGATAAAAAAAATATAATTATGCTTTTAAAAAACGGTTTTAATGTCGTAACCACTGTTGGTTTTTTATATCCTAAGGCTTTTGGAGAAGATTTTGCAAATGAAATTGAGGATGCTTGTATTGAGGGGGGTGTAAGCCTTCATGGTACTGGTATTGCTCCCGGTTGGCTCTCTGATTTAATGCCTTTAACTATGAGTGGAATGTCCGAGGAGGTAAATGAGGTAGTTGTAACAGAGAGTTCTGAATTTTCATACTATCCTTCTGAGGAAATTGTTTTTGATACAATGTTAATGGGAAAATCTCTTGATCAATATAATCAAGAAGCTGGTCGATATGAAAATTGGTTGGGCGGTCTTTTTAAAGAAGCGATATATTTAATTGCTGATGGTATAGGATCAAAAATTATTAACGTAGATGAAAGTATAGACTTAATTACTGCTGAAAAAGATTATAAAATTGCTGCTGGTGTAGTTGAAAAAGGAAAAATTTCCGGTCAAAGAAGAAAGTGGACAGGTAATTGTGAAGATGGAACTAAAATCATACAAGAAACAATTTGGAGAGCACACCCTGATGCAGCTCCTGAGTGGGAAGAGCCAGTTGGGATGTGTGTTGAAGTAAAAGGAAAGCCAAATATGAAAATTGATTTTTCACATGACTGGAATGATGATCCATTGGTATCAACTGCCTTGCACGGTATTCATGCAATACCCCTAGTTTGTGAAGCAAGTCCAGGATTTAAGTCTTTTTTAGATCTTCCACTAATCTCATCTAAATTTAATTAAAATAGTTTAAAAAGATTAATAAATGTTGCATTATTAATTATGGAAATTTCAAATTTTATTTTAGCATTTGGTCTAGGCTTTTTGTGGCATGGGTTGCAAATTTTTTGGGTTGCTGGATTACCAAGGCAATTAAAGAAAACTAAACTAGAAAATGGTGAAGTAGATAGTCAACGATCCTTTATGCTTTTTTGGCTAGATCAATATTCTTGGATAGGTTTAATAATTATTGCAATAGGAATTCTTTCTCTGATTAGAGGTTTGATATGATAACTCTTCTTTATGCAGCTATTTTAGGTCTTCTATCGGTATTACTTGCTAATCAAGTTCTTTATGTTCGTTTAAGGGGTGGTAAAGAAGAGAAATGGAGGTCTAATGCCACGGAGAGAGTGCAGGCAAACTTTGTAGAAAATGTTCCTTTGGCTTTAATTATACTTTTTATTTTTGAATATTCTTCTTCATCTAATAACTTAATACATATTTTTGGTATCCTTCTTGTTTTATTTAGACTTCTTCATGCATGGGGTATGAGTAAAAATGAAGGTGCGAATTATCCAAGATTAATTGGTGCTCAAGGAACTTTTCTATTAATTTCAGTAATGTCTTTTGCTAGTATTATTCTTCACTTTAATAATTAGTTTTTAAATCTTTTGGTCGGATAAATCTCTCTAAAAGACATTTTTTTGTATCAAAATCATACCAATTATCATTATTAAAAGAAATAAAACTCATAGAACATGTAGAAAATTCAACCATTAAATCTGGATTATTGTTTGTTAGTAATAGTGATAATTCATGAATACCTGGATTATGACCAACGATTAAAATCGTACCTTCTTTATCTGCATTTTCAATTATTGATTGTACAATCTTTTCAGGTTCTGCGAGATATAGATTTTTATCTATATTATTTTTTTTTAGAGGGAATAGATCGCTAAATGATTCCAATGTTTCTTGAGCTCTGCGAGCAGGGGAAGATAAGATAAGGTCAGGAGATGCATTGGATAAAAGAAATTTCGACATTATTTTAGATTCTTTTATTCCCCTTTCATCGATAGCACGATTAAAATCATCGTTACCAATCTCTGCTTGAGCATGTCTCCACAATATTAGCGTTTTTTTCATTCTTCTTATTTTATCACTATAAAATTCATTTGTATTAATAATCTCATATATAATATTTATACATACAATATTGATTTACTTTTCTTTTTATTCTTATAATCAACCATGAATAAAAAAATTGAAACTACAGATTATAAAATAGGATCTGTTTTGAGTGAAATAATTCGCCCTAAAATTCCGATTATTTTTTTATTAATAGTTCTCTGTTTTGCTTTTTTCTTGTTGGGTTTCTTGACTTTTTTTACAGCAATTTTCTTTATCGTGATTTTCACAGTAGTTTTATTAGCAATGTCAAGTGACGATAGGAAGGCACTCGAATTTTATAAAAATCAAGAAGAGTCAAAATTTAAGGATATTAGTGAAGGCCTTAATAAACTTAAAACAATTATTGAAGCTATTAAAGAACCTACAATTTTGATTAATGAAAATGATGTTATATTAATTTTTAATCAAAGTGCTGATAAGACTTTTTTTTCATCAATTGCAAGAGACTCTGTTTTAAATTCTGAAAATGAAATTCCAACAGGACTAAGAATTCAAACTATTATTAGGTCAACTCTATTATTAGAAACTTTAAATCTCTATAAAAATAGTCAAAAAAATAGTATTGAAAAAATAGAAATTATTTTACCAGGTGAAATAGATAGATCTTATGAGGTTGATATTTCAAGAGTGCCTAATTTCTCAAAAGATGAATTTAATTATTTATTAATGTTTAGAGAAACTACAGAAGTAAAAAAAATATTGACATTACGTAGTGAATTTATCGCCAATGCAAGTCATGAATTAAAAACTCCAATTAGCGTAATAAAGGGAATCGCTGAAACCCTTGAAAAATATGGAGATGAAGATAAAGAGGCTTCTAAAGATTTTTTAAAAAAACTAATTGATCAATCAAATAGAGCTCAACTTTTAATTGAAGATTTATTATCCCTAAATCAAGCGGAAATGCGCCAACATATTTTGCCTGAAAATGAAGTTAACTTGATGAAAGTACTTGATAATGTTTTTGATGGATTAAATGAATTGGCCAAAAAAAATAAAATCAAACTTTCAAAAGAACTTGAAAAGAAGGAATATTTAATACATGGCGATGAAAATGATATTAGGATAGCATTTGTAAATTTAATAGAAAATGCAGTAAAATATAATAACACTGGTCAAAGTGTTAATATTAAGATTTTTGAAAATGACTTTAAAATTATTTTTGAAGTCAAAGATGACGGGCCTGGTATTCATGAAGACCACATATCCAGGCTTACTGAGAGATTTTATAGAGTAAATTCAGACATTAGAAATACAGGTACTGGTCTTGGATTATCTATAGTAAAAAATATTGTTTCTCGTCACAAAGCTCAATTAGAAATTGAAAGTAAGTTGGGTGTTGGTTCATCTTTTTCTATCATTTTTAACAAAATATAACTTGTAGTTTACATAAGAGATATTTCATAAAACTGTCATATAATTTCTATAAGAACTTCATCTAAAAGCTATTTAAATGAGCTTTCACATATAAAAAAAGGGAGAGCTTATGACTAAGTTAAATTCTATTAAAATAATTCTTTTCGCACTTTTTTTTGGTCTTGTAATAAATTCAACTGAAGCAATTGCAAAATCATCAATTTATGGGCGTTTAGATATTGCTTTAAGCAGTGAAGATACCTCAAGTGGTTCTTACACTGATGTAAAATCCCATGCTTCACGCGTGGGTGTAAAAGGTTCACAAACTTTTGATAATGGTCTTGCAGCTATTTATAAATATGAATATCAAACAGATCCAATTGATGGTGATCCAACCTTTAAACAAAGAAACAGTTATGTAGGCCTTAAAGGTGCTTTTGGTAAAGTATTTATGGGTATGCACGACACACCAACGAAAAAAGCTCAAGGTAAAGTTGATTTATTCAATGATACAGCAGGTGATATAAAAAATATTATCTGGGGCGAAAATAGAAGTAAAAAGGTTATTCAGTGGTCTTCTCCAAAAGCTAATGGTTTTACTGTTAATGTGATGGCCATAATGGAAAAAGCAGATGAAGAAGGTTTTTCTGTTTCAGCTGAGTGGAAAGGTAAAATTGCCGGTAATAAAGCATTTTTTGCTTTAGCTTTTGACTCAGAGGTTCCTCAAAAGGGTTACTTCTTTGATACAACAAGATTCGCTGGAACAATTCCTCTTGGTAAACCTGTAACACTTGGTTTTATTTGGCAAGAATCTGAAGACACTACAGGAAAATATGATGACGATGGGTATGTAGTTTCTTTAAAAATGAAAATGTCAAAAAAAGCTGCCTTTAAAGTCATGTATGGTGAATCAGATATGGTTAAAGCTGGAGGTGAGCTTACAGGTATTGGTTTTGATTATAAAGTTGCTAAACCATTAAAATTATATCTTAATTATGTCGACAAATCCTTTGCAGACTCTTCTAAAGAATCAGAACATATTATGGCTGGTATTCAATACAAATTCAGCTTTGACATGTTTTAATATAAAAAAAATTGGAGAAAAAAATGAGAAATACATTTAAATCATTTATCGTTGCTCTTTCAATTGTTTTAATCCCAGGCATTTCAGTAAATGCTGAGGAACAAATTAAAATTGTTGGTTCATCAACGGTATTCCCTTTTTCTACTGCCGTTGCAGAAGAATTTGGTAGGAAAACAAAATATAAAACACCTATCGTCGAGTCAACTGGTTCAGGTGGCGGCATGAAACTCTTTTGTGCTGGCAATGGTCAACAGCATCCTGACATTACCAATGCTTCTAGACGTATCAAAAGTAAAGAGTTCAAGAATTGCTCTAAAGCTGGTATTAAAATTGTTGAGATCAAAGTTGGTTACGATGGTATTGTTTTAGCAAATTCAAAGAAAGCAGATGTTGTTGAACTCACTACTCGTGACATATACTTGGCACTTGCAGAAAAAGTTCCTGCAAATGCCGATGGATCTGAATTACAAGAAAATCCTTATGAAACATGGAACGATGTTAACCCAAGCCTTCCTAATGTTAAAATAGAAGTCCTTGGTCCTCCTCCTACATCAGGTACAAGAGATGCTTTTGTTGAATTAGCAATGGATGCTGGAGCAAAAACCTTTCCTGCTTTAAAGGAATTAAGAGGAAGCTCTAAAGCTGGAAAAAAAGAATTCAAGAAAATTGCTCGTACTATTCGTGAAGATGGAGCCTTTATTGAAGCAGGTGAGAATGATAATCTTATTATTCAAAAGCTTGATCAAAATCCAGATGCTATAGGTATATTTGGCTTTAGTTTTCTTGACCAAAATGCTGATAAGGTTCAAGGCTCTGTTGTTAATGGTGCAGAACCAACTTTTGATAATATTCTTGTAGGAGAATACCCTATATCAAGATCTTTATTCTTTTATGTAAAAAAGAATCATATAAGAATGAAACCTTCTATTAATGATTTCGTTAAAGAATTTACTAGCAAAAGTGCTATGGGTCCTGATGGATATTTAGTAGAAAAAGGTCTAATTCCATTACCATCTGATGAATATAAAAAGTATAAAAAAGCTGGTAAAAATTTAATTGAATTGGAGCTTTAACAAAGATAAAGTAATTTAGTCTATTCAATGGTGGAGGATAGTTATCAATACCGATCTTTTAATAAGTTTAACTTTGATAATTGTCTTAGGATTACTATCCTTCACAATTGCTAAACAAAGAGCGTTACTTTACCTTCAAAATAACGAACCCTTAAGATCAATGCCAGTTTATCACGGGCTTTATGTATCATTATGGGCTTTTTTAATTCCATTTTTCCTTATTATTCTATTTCTCACTTTTAAGGCCAATTATTTAAATTATCTTGTCACCCCTTATCTTTCCGAGGAAACAATAAGCCTTGGATCTGAAGAAATAATGTATGTTAAAAGTTTTTTAATTAATAATATTTCAAATTTAAATAATCTTATTAATAGCGGTTTTATTTCTGAGGCTGATTCAAATTCATTAATTGAGAAATACCAAAATTCAAGATTGATTTCTTTTATCTTTGTAATTGTATTATCAATTGTTTTAAGTTTTGTATCGTATAGAAAATTATCAGTTCGATTTGATGCAAGAAGAAGAGTAGAAAGCATTTTGAAATTTATATTTTTTATTTTTTCAACAATAGCTGTTTTAACAACCATAGGAATTATCCTTTCTTTAATCTTTGAAACTTTAAGATTTTTTTCCCAGGTGGGTTTCTTTGATTTTGTCTTTGGTACACACTGGTCACCTCAAACTGCCATCAGAGAAGATCAGGTTGGATCATCAGGAAGTTTTGGGGCCATTCCATTATTTGCTGGAACACTTTTAATTACTGCCGTAGCGATGTCTATTGCAGCTCCACTAGGTTTATATTCAGCTATTTTCTTATCTCAATATGCTAAACCAAAAACTAGAGATTTCCTAAAACCTATATTAGAAATATTAGCTGGTATTCCGACAGTTGTTTATGGATTTTTTGCTGCTTTAACAGTAGGGCCATTTGTAAGATCTTGCGGAGAATATATCGGTTTAACAGTTGCAACAGAATCAGCATTAGCTGCTGGTTTGGTGATGGGTATAATGATTATTCCTTATGTTTCATCATTATCTGATGATGTTATGACGGCTGTACCTTTATCCCTGCGGGATGGATCACTTGCATTGGGCGCAACGCAAGCTGAGACAGTTAAAAAAGTCATAATTCCTGCAGCGTTGCCAGGAATAGTTAGTGCCCTTCTTTTAGCTATTTCAAGAGCAATTGGAGAAACAATGATAGTTGTAATGGCTGCAGGTTTGGCTGCAAATCTAACAGCAAATCCACTCTCTGCTGTAACAACAGTAACTGTTCAGATTGTTACTCTTTTGGTCGGAGACCAAGAATTTGATAGCGCTAAAACCCTAGCAGCTTTTGCATTAGGATTGATGTTATTTGTGATCACACTAGCTCTCAACGTATTTGCTATGATAATTGTTCGAAGATATAGAGAGCGATATGAATAAAAATTTTTCAAAAAGACACAAGGCAGAAAGTCGTTTTAAGGCATATGGATTTTTCTCATTAATTGCAGCTGCAACAATGCTTGCCATAATAATTGGCTCTATGATTTATAGATCAATCCCAGCCTATACAAATTATACAATTGACCTTGAAATAAATATGACTGAAATTTCTTTAGAGGATGGAATAGATGATATTAATTATAGAGGCATCCTAAGATCTTCTCTTTTTTCCTTTTTTCCTGAGGTTCAGAGTCGTTCTGATAAAAGAAAATTATTCAAGTTAATTTCTTCAAGCGCAACCTATACTCTTAGAGATTTTGTTAGAGAGAATCCTTCATATATAGGTAAGAAATTTTATTTTAATGTTTTATTCACTGATGATTCTGATCTTTTTTATAAAGGCTACGTTGATATATCTCTTCCAGAAGATGAAAGAAGATTGGATAATAAAGAAATTACTTGGTTAAATCAATTAGATGGAACTGGTCGTGTAAAAAATAAAATATCTAGAAATTTATTTTTAAATGGTGATAGTAGAGAGCCAGAAGTTGCAGGATTTTGGGGGGCTACAATTGGCTCTTTAATTACCATAACTGTTACATTATTATTAAGTTTCCCTATAGGAGTTTTAACCGCCATATATTTAGAAAACTTTGCTATAAAAAATCGTATAACTGATTTTATTGAGGTTAATATAAATAATCTTGCAGCAGTGCCGTCAATAATTTTTGGTTTATTAGGTTTAGCCGTTTTTATAAACTTTTTTGGGATGCCTAGGTCTGTTCCTTTAGTTGGGGGTCTTGTGTTATCTTTAATGACTCTACCAACAATAATTATAGCTACAAGATCATCGCTTCAATCTGTTCCCCCTTCTATTAGAGAAGCCGCCCTGGCAATGGGAGCATCAGAGATGCAGGTGGTATTTCAACATCTACTCCCTTCGGCTATGCCTGGAATTTTCACTGGAACAATTATTGGTTTAGCTAGGGCTTTTGGCGAATCTGCACCATTATTATTAATCGGAATGGTTGCTTTTATTGTCGACATACCCGCTACATTTACAGATCCCGCAACTGCTCTTCCAGTTCAAATATATATATGGGCTGATAGCCCAGAAAGAGCATTTGTTGCAAAAACTAGTGCTGCCACTTTAATCCTTATAAGCCTTCTTATATTAATAAATCTTGCTGCAGTATTATTGAGGAAACGTTACGAAGTTAAATGGTGATTTAATTATGGATAAAGAATTAGAAAATAATAATATAATTGAAAATAAGGCTTTAATTGAATGCAAAAATGTGGACGTTTTTTATGCAAATCAACAGGCTTTATTTGGTATCAATCTTAATATTGGTGAAAAAGAGGTTACTTCTTTGATTGGTCCATCAGGGTGTGGAAAATCAACTTTTTTGAGATGCATTAATAGGATGAATGATGTTATCGATATATGTAGAGTAGAAGGTTCCATTAAAATCAGTAATGAAGATATATACCATCCAGATATTGATGTTGTTGAGTTAAGGTCAAGAATAGGAATGGTCTTTCAAAAGCCAAATCCTTTTCCAAAGTCTGTTTATGATAATGTTGCTTATGGCCCTAAACTTCATGGTAGAATATTGCATAAAGATGATCTTGATGAGAAAGTGGAAAAGAGTTTAGAAAGAGCAGGTCTTTGGTCTGAAGTTAAAGATAGACTTTCAGAACCAGGAACTAGTTTATCTGGTGGCCAACAACAGCGCCTATGTATTGCAAGAGCTATCGCTATTGATCCATCAATAATCTTAATGGATGAACCATGTTCTGCTTTAGACCCAATTGCTACTGCAAAGATTGAAGAATTAATTGACGAATTAAAAGATAATTTTACAATTACTATTGTAACACACTCTATGCAACAAGCAGCAAGAGTATCTCAAAGAACTGCTTTTTTTCATTTAGGAAAATTAATTGAGGTTGGTGATACAGAAAAAATTTTTAGAAGTCCAGATCACGAACAAACAGAAGCTTATGTAACAGGAAGGTATGGTTAGAGGTAAAAATGGATGATCAGCATATAGTAACTTCATTTGATGAGGAATTAAAAGATTTAACAGATGGTCTTGTAAGTTTAGGAGGTTTAGCTCAGTTAGCATTGAGGAATGTTGAGCAATCTCTGAGAATGAATGACCATAATCTTGCTAAACAGACAATTGAAGCGGATAAACAAATAAATGCTCTGCAAGTTTCTTTAGAGGATCTAACTTTTAATATATTAGCTAAAAGACAACCAATGGCCAATGACTTAAGGCTGGTTTTTTCAGCAGTAAAAGTTTCTCTTTATTTGGAAAGAATTGGAGATATGTGCAAGGGAGTCTGTAAGCGTATCATAAAAGGTGATCTATTGAATGCTAAATCGCCCAATACTATAGACGCACTTGTAAATTTAACAAAAGATGTTCAACAAAGTTTAGATCTTGTTTTAGAGGATTATGCTCAAGGTAAAGCAGACCATGCATTAGATGTTTGGAGGTCTGATATAAAAATTGACTCATCATATGCAAATATTTTGACTGCTATCCTGAACGATATTAAAGAAAAGCCAGAGGCAATTGAAGCCCTTGTACCACTTTTTTTCATTGCCCGATATTTAGAAAGAATTGGTGATCAAGCAACAAATATTGCTGAAGTCGCTCACTTTATAGTTACTGGAGAGAAACTGGGAGATGATAGAAAAATGAAAGTTGAAGATGAGACGGTTTTTTAGATTTATTATAAAAGAAATAAAAGATGAACACTAAAAAAAATTATAAAATTTTGATAGCTGAAGATGAAGAAAGTTTAGCAATGTTGATTGATTATAATCTCATTAAGGATGGCTATCAAACAAATATAGTTAAAGATGGTGAACTTGTTCTATCAGAGTGCCAAAGTTTTAACCCAGACTTAATTTTATTAGATTGGATGTTGCCCAATATCTCAGGAATAGAATTATGTCGCCGATTAAGAACCCAAAAAAAATATAATAATGTTCCAATCATTATGATTACTGCTATGGGTGAAGAAGGTGACAAAATAAGGGGCTTGGAGACTGGTGCTGATGATTATATAACCAAACCATTTTCATTTCCTGAATTGTTAGCCAGGATTCAAGCTGTTTTAAGAAGATCAAATTTGTCTAAGGGGCAAAATATTATTAAGGTTGGTGATATTACAATTAACAGAGATGAGTACCGTGTTTTAAGGGATGGTATTTCTTTAAGCTTAGGTCCAACAGAATTTAGATTACTAAATTGTTTAATTGAGCATCCAAATATGGTTTTTAGTAGAGAAAAGCTATTAGACAATGTATGGGGTGTGGATAATATTAATGTTGAAATAAGAACTGTGGATGTTCATATAGGAAGGTTAAGAAAAGCTCTTTCAATTGAAGGAAAAAAAGACCCTATTAGAACTGTTAGGTCCGCCGGTTATTCACTTGAACAAAACTTTTAGTAATTACCTACATTAGTCTTAGTATTTCTTTTTGCGGAAAATT
>CENF01060751.1_pt1 | contig 13959 bp, 6 predicted proteins | sample 361291 | NCBI WGS metagenome assembly CENF01 (sample SAMEA2619399, study PRJEB7988) | marine metagenome | isolation source: saline water (ENVO:00002010), including | reverse complement strand
ATGCGAATTTTAATAACGGGGCATTTGCAGTCGCACGTTAAGGTCATTCGTTCGTGAATCAGACAGTGGGGGGCGTTGATGCCCCCCCGTTATATAAAACCGATGACTCCCCTAACCTACAAAGTGTTACGAAAGGCAGCTATAAGTATCTCTTATTATAAAAATTTTTTTCCCTATATAAAATCGACAGTGGAATTTAAAAAAATGCAAAAAAATTCTGGTGAAATTTTTACGTCCATAGAAGTCGATACAGTAACTGGGCAGTATTATACGGTAATTCCAGAAGCAGTCGTAAATGAAATGGGATGGTTCGAAGACACTTCTTTAAGGTGGACAATGGACGGCAAGGAAGTAATCATAACCGAACAGGATAATTAACTTGACAAATACTATATAATGGAGTATGATTCGAATGTAACTTATTATTCTTATGGCTAAAGGATTTACAGTAAAGGCAAAATCGCCTGTAACGAAAAAGAAAGACCAAGAATGGGATTATGATAAGGCAAAAGAAATGGTGAAAGGAAAGGCCATTGTATTTTGCCTACCAGGTAGAGGAGTATCATATTCATATTTAAAAAACTTCGTACAACTCTGCTTTGACTTGGTACAATCTGGTGCGAGCATCCAAATTTCGCAGGATTATTCTTCCATGGTAAACTTTGCAAGATGCAAGTGCCTTGGAGCCAATGTACTGCGAGGACCAGATCAGAAACCATGGGACGGCAAATTAAAATACGATTATCAATTATGGATTGATAGTGATATTGTTTTTAATTCAGAGAAGTTCTGGCAGTTAGTATTAATGGATCAAGACATTGCTGGTGGTTGGTATGCTACAGAAGATGGCAGAACAACATCAGTAGCACACTGGTTAGATGAGGAAGACTTCAGAAGTAATGGTGGAGTGATGAATCATGAAACAGTAGAGAGTATCTCAAAGCGTCGCAAACCATTCACTGTAGATTATACAGGATTTGGATGGTTACTTATTAAGAATGGTGTATTCGAACATGAAAAGATGAAGTATCCATGGTTTGCTCCACAGATGCAAGTATTCGAATCTGGCGAAGTGCAGGACATGTGTGGCGAAGATGTTTCATTCTGTCTTGATGCAAAAGAAGCAGATTTCGAGATCTGGTGTGATCCAAGAATTCGAGTCGGACACGAAAAAACAAGAGTTATTTAATGAAGAATGAAAAGTATTCGATATATTGTGAAGGGAAGTTAATGTTCTCAGATTTAACAGAGATGGAATACTTTGATAGGATGGAAGACTTGTCTATTCAATATTATCAGACAGGTTTTCCAAATCCTCAAGATTTAAAGACTGAAATTCACCGAGAAAACTAAATGGTAACAAAATCAACTAAAAAAGAGGCAAACTAGGAAAAAATGGCAGTCAAATCAAAAACAGGTTCATGGGGTTCTGAGATTATTCTTGCTTCTCCTAAAAAATCTCGTCAAGGGAATGGAAAACATACCAAATATGGGGCAACTTCTCGTAACTCGGCTCGTAAAAGGTACCGAGGACAAGGAAAATAACCAAGGTGTCTCGAAAGAGGCATTTTTTTTATGTAAAATCACGTATAAATAAAGAAAAACTCTTTGTTTATGGCGATTCAAAGAATATCACGGGCATTTAAAGACATTTCATTGTCTTTTGAACCCCATCCAATTACAAAAGATCTACCTATATTAAAAAATGAGAATGCGATACGTAGATCTGTTAGAAATATAGTCGAAACTATACCAACTGAAAGATTTTTTAACTCATTACTAGGTTCTGAGGTTAGAGGTAGTCTGTTTGGGTTTGTAGATGTGGGTACTGCTTCAGTTATTGAGAGCCAAATTGAAATTGCCATAGATAATTTCGAACCAAGAGTAAATAATGTGCAAGTTCAAGTAGATCCTACACCAGATCAAAATGCATTTGATGTTACTGTTCTATTTGATATCATCGGACAAGAGTTTCCAACTCAAGAATATTCATTCCTCTTAGAGGCAACAAGATAATATGCCTTTTACTAAATACGCAAACTTAGATTTTGACCAAATAAAGACTTCCATTAAGGATTATCTTCGTGCAAACTCAGATTTCACAGATTTTGACTTTGATGGGTCTAATTTTTCGGTATTAATTGACACTTTAGCATACAATACATATATTACTGCATTTAACTCAAATATGATTGTTAATGAGTCCTTTTTAGACTCAGCAACACTTCGTGAAAATGTAGTTTCATTGGCAAGAAACATTGGTTATGTACCACGCTCTAGAACGGCAGCAAAGGCACAAGTATCTTTTGATATCATAAGACCTGTAGGTAATTCTTCAGTCTCTGTAACCCTTCAAAGAGGTCTTGTATGCACTGGAAATGTTAATAATACTGGATATATCTTTTCAATTCCTGAAAATATAACAAAAACTTTTATAGAAGCATCAAATGGTAATTTTGTAGCATCATTTAATTCAATAGAAATATATGAAGGAACTTTTTTAACAAATACATTTAATTATGATGGTTCTTTAGATCAAAAATTTATTCTTAAAAATGCATTTATTGATACCTCTACAATTAATGTGTATATTAAAAAAGAAGATGAAGATGGATTAGGTATAGAATATTCTGTTGCAGATAATATTGTTAATGTAGGCTCTACTTCTAGGATTTATCTTCTTCAAGAAGTGCAAGATGAACAATATCAACTATTATTTGGTGATGGATTAATCGGTAAAAAGTTAGGAACTGGAACAAATGATGATGGAAATTTAATTACTGCGAATTATATTGTAACTGCTGGTAAAGAAGGTAATGGAGTAAGAAACTTTGCTTTCTCTGGTAGATTAGAATCATCTGATGGAAGTATTCTTAATGTTGGAAATGTTGATATAACTACAGTTCAGGAGTCTCAGAATGGCAGTGAGATAGAGTCAATTGACTCTATTAAGTATTTTGCACCTAAGATCTATTCTGCACAGAGTAGAGCAGTTACAGCCCGTGATTATGAGGCAATTATCAAGAATATTTACCCAGATACAGACACGGTATCAGTTGTTGGTGGGGAAGAATTAGATCCACCAGAATATGGAACTGTTTCTATAAGTATTAAACCTAAAAATGGAACTTTTGTTTCTGATTTTAATAAATCTAGAATTTTATCACAATTGAAACAATATTCTATATCTGGTATAAATCAAAAAATAGTAGATCTTAAAATACTATATGTAGAAATGGATTCTTCTGTTTATTATGATTCTGCAAAAATATCTACTTCAGAATCATTAAAAACACGTGTTATTGATTCGTTAACAACTTATTCTAATTCTATAGATCTGAATGCTTTTGGTGGTAGATTTAAATATAGTAAAGTTCAACAAGTAATTGATAATACTGATAGTGCTATAACTTCTAATATTAGTAGAATAAGAATTAGAAGAGATTTGAGAGCATTAATAAATCAATTTGGACAATATGAACTTTGTTTTGGTAATAAGTTCTATGTTAAAAGTGATGGATATAATATTAAATCAACAGGATTTAATATATCCACTGAAAGTGATACTGTATATCTAACAGATACTCCAAATGAAAATAAAAAAACTGGAGTGATATCAATAGTTAAACCAATTAGTAATGAATCTGTAAGAGTTGTAGTTAAGTCTGCAGGGACAATAGATTATATTAAAGGTGAGATTTTATTGAATACTGTAAACATCACATCTACTGATAAACCTAATAATATCATAGAAATACAGGCATTCCCAGATTCTAATGATATTATTGGATTAAAAGATTTATATTTGAATTTTAGCATTTCAAAAAGTTCAATAAATATGGTTAAGGATGTAATTGCTTCTGGTGATGAAATATCTGGAGTAGTATTCTCTAGAGATTATTATACATCAAGTTATCTAAATGGGAATTTAATAAGACAGTAATATGATACAAACTGGATTTGAATCTAGAATAAAGATTCAACAGATAATTAATAACCAATTACCTGAATTTATTTTGGATGAAAGTCCAAAATCTATAGATTTTTTAAAGCAGTATTATACTTCTCAAGAATATCAAGGTGGTCCTGTTGACATTGCGGAAAATTTAGATCAATATTTAAAGGTTGATAATTTAATACCTGAAGTTATTGTAGATAATACTACTCTTGAATCTGATATTAATTCTACAGATACTACTATTACTGTTAATAGTACAAAAGGTTTTCCATCAGAATATGGATTATTAAAGATTGATAATGAGATAATTACATACACTGGAATAACCTCTACCACATTTACTGGTTGTAAACGTGGATTTAGTGGTATAACCTCATATCATAGTGATTTAAATCAAGAAGAGCTTATATTTTCAGATTCATCAAAAGAATCACATATTGCAAATAAAGATATTAAGAACTTAAGTTCTTTATTTCTCAGAGAATTTTATAAAAAATTAAGATATACATTCACTCCTGGATTGGAAAATGTTGATTTTGACAAATCATTGAATGCAGGAAATTTTATAAAGGAAGCACAATCCTTTTATCAATCTAAAGGTACAAATGAATCTATTAGAATTCTTTTTAATGTTCTCTATGGAGTAACACCAAGTATAGTAAATTTAGAAGATTTTTTAATAAAACCTTCATCATCTAAATTTATTAGAAGAGAAATTGCAATTGCTGAGATAATTTCTGGAGATCCTGTTAAATTAATAGGACAAACTATTACAAAATCAACTGATAGTGCTACATCTGCATCAATATCGGAAGTAGAACCATTTACTAGACAAAATAAGCAATATTTTAAACTTTCACTTTTTATTGGATATGATGATAATAATTATGTTGAAGGTAATTTTCAAATAACTCCAAATACAAAAAGTTTTGAAAAAGTTTCAGTTGGTTCTTCTATAATTTCTGTTGATTCTACAATTGGATTTGCACAAACTGGAATGGTTATATCTGGTATCAACAGTATTACCTATTCTGATAAAAGTATTAACCAGTTTCTAAATTGTTCTTGGACTACATCTTCTGGTGATGGTGAAAATATAAATGCTACTGATAATATTAGATCCGATGAAACTTATTTTGGATTTGAAGATGGTGATTCTTCTAAACGTGTAGAACTAAGATTAACGGGTGTATTATCTGATTTTGAACAAATATCTGAAAATTTACAAGTATCTGAAGATGATATAATTTCAGTAAAAAATCTTGGTGATTTAATTGAGAATCCATCAAGTAATAAAACTTATAAAGAAATTTTTGCTAATTCTTGGATTTATAATACTAGTTCTTCATATGAAATTTTAAACTTTGGACAAACGTTATCATTAACTCTTAAGAGTGATATTGATAGGTCTAGTTTAAAATTAGGTGATCAAGTAGAAATAGTACAACAAGATGGTCTTGGAGGTTCTGGTGTAATTGTATATCCAACCGAATCTTCATTGGCAAGTTCTGCAGCTGCAGGTGTAATCGGATATCCATACGTTAAAACTATAAATGGTAATAGTGTTGAATTAGAGAATTTTAATTTTACACCAGGAACAAATACATCATATGCTCTTCGAAGAAAAATTAATAAAGCAACTAGTGTAAATGTTCCTATTCAATATGGTAATGGTAATATTATTAGTGACATACAAAATTTATATGTTGATAAAAAAAATGAATATGCTTATGTTGCATCTAATTCATTACCTTCAGGAGTAAGTGGATATGATGTATCTGATGGATTTGAATATACTTATGAAATAACAAAAAAAATTAATTCATCTTCAATAGATTCTGTTAGCAATTTAACAAATATATTATCTAATGGAGAATATAGTAGTATAAAATTTGATAATAAAGCACCTTTTATTACTGGTGATAGGATTCAATATGAACCAAGTTCAGTTCCAATTAGTGGATTAATTGCAGGATCATATTATGTTGAGGTTTTACCAGATGGACAATCTATTAGATTATACAATTCTCCATCATTTATTGAGTCTGAAGGTTATTTAAATCTTTCTCCACCAGATGGTGTATTTGGAACTCATACATTTACATTATATTCTCAAAGATCATCTAAAATTGGATCCCAGAAATTACTTAAAAAGTTTACATTACCAGTAAATACAAAGAATGGAAATAATGAATTAACTACTCCAGGAAATATTGGAATGTTAATTAATGGTGTAGAGATTAAAAATTATAAATCTCATGATAAAGTTTATTATGGAGGAATAGAATCTATAGATGTATTAAATGGTGGTAGTGAATATGATGTTATTAATCTTCCCACATTAACAGTTTCTGCTGGTATTGCATCAACTGCTTTTAGTCAACTTGTAGTTAGTGGAAGTGTTAAAAAAGTTTATGTGGATCAACTAGATTTTGATATTTCAGAAGTAAATTCCGTTACAGTAAGTGGTGGTAATGGTAGTGGAGCAGTTATTAAACCAATACTTAATATTAGATCTAGAGAAGTTTCATTTGATGGAAGACCAACTACAAATTCTGGTGGAATAACAACAGGAGGATATCAATTAATCTTCTCAGAAAATCATTATTTTACAAATGGGCAAGAAGTTATATATGATTCTAATAATAATGATCCTATAGGTGTTGGTATTGGAACATCAACATTATCTAATGGTGGACATTATTTCACATCAATTGATAACAATTTAACAGTTAAATTATATGAATCATTTAATTCATATTCTAGTGGAATTAATACTGTAGGATTTACTACTTTCAATACTTCAGGTATTCATAAATTTAAGACTCTTAATAATAAAAAGACAATATCTAGAGTTGATGTGATTGATGGTGGTGATGGATATACTAATAGAAAACTAATAGTAAAACCTATAGGAATTAATACAGTTAATAATACAATTAATTTTAAAAATCATGGATTAAATGATGGAGATAATGTATTATATTCAAATGATCCTATTAGTGGATCTAATAAAGATATTACAGGTTTAACTACATCTACTGGTATAACAACTACATCAATTCACTATAAAGTATTAAAAATAGATGATAATTCCTTTAGTTTATCAAATAGTGGTGTTGGTGGAACAATAACTTCATTCTATGAAAGAAGAAAACCCATAGAGATTACATCCATAGGAGCAGGAAGTAGTTATCATAATTTCTATTATCCTCCTATTGAAGTTTCTATAGATTATACTTCTGCTGGAATTGGTAGTACATCCTTTTCTGTCACATTAACACCATTAGTAAGAGGTAGTATTATTGATTCATATGTTTATGAATCTGGTGCTGGTTATGGATCTACTACATTAAATTTCCAGAAAAAACCTTCAGTAACTGTAAATAATGGTAAAAATGCAGCAATGGTTCCTGTTGTTGTAGGAGGGGAAGTTAAATCTGTAAATATTCAATTTGGTGGACAACAATACACATCAATTCCAGATTTAATAGTTAGTGATATTAGTGGAAGAGATGTATTGGGTTCTGGTGCTGAATTAAGACCTGTTATTAGTAATGGAAAGATAACTGATGTTAAAATAATTAATACAGGTATTGGATATTCTGATACAACTATACATACATCAATTTTAGTTAAATCTGCAGGATCTGATGCATCCTTTGACCCAATAATTAGGTCATTAGATGTCAATAATGTTGAAAATAGACGTGATAGTTCATCACCAATTAGTGAAATTTTTGAAGAATCTTCAAATAATTTAGAATATTCAGTTTCTGGTTATTTTGAAAAGTTAAGAGACTCATTTAAGGATAATGTAAATTCACCTTCAGGTATAATTGGATGGGCTTATGATGGAAATCCAATATATGGTTCATATGGATATGATGATCCTTCAATTGCTAATAATTCACGAAGATTACTTACTGGTTATGTAAAAGACATCACTAATATTTCTGATAGACCATTGGGATTTGATGCTGGATTCTTTGTTGAAGATTATAAATTTCTTGATAATGGTGATCTTGATAAGTATAATGGTAGATATGCCAAAACATTAGAATTTCCTAATGGTGTTTATGCTTATTATGCTGCAATTGATTTGGATGGAAATCCTGAATTTCCATATTTTATAGGTGAATGTTATAGGTCTAATACTTTAGAAGAAAATAAAACTCTTGATCAAACATTTGATTTTAATAATTCAGACTTACTTAGAAACACTTTTCCACATAAAATATCTGATGAATTTGCTAATAATGATTTTATTGTTGAAACAAATGAAATTACAAGACAAAAAACAGTTATTGAGTCTGTAACTGATGGATTTGTTAATAATTTTGAAATTATTAGTAATGGTAGTAATTATAAAGTAAATGATAATGTATCATTTGATAATACAGGTACAAGTGGTAGTGGATTAATTGCAAAAGTATCTTCAATAGAAGGAAAAGATATTACAACAATAGAAACTAGTGTAGAGAATTTCCCAACAGCAACATTTACATATGTTAATGATGAGAATATAAAAGTTACTATTCTTCCACAACATTCTTTAAGGAATAATGATGATATTATAATTTCTGGACTTAGTACTTATCTAACTGAGTTAAATGGATTTCACAAAATAGGAATTACTTCATATTACTCAAATTTAATTTCTCCACTTGGAGCAGGAGCTGCTACAACAGAGGTATATGTAAATCATATTCCAAATGACGTTTCTATTGGGTCTAGTATTGGAATTGGATCAGAAACTGCAAAATTATTAGATATTTACAGAAATCTTAATATACTTAGGATTGAAAGAGGATTACCTGGTACTTCTCACAGCATATCTACAAAATTAGAATTTAAACCAGATTCATTTACAATTCCTAAAAAAGTAGATTATTTTGAGTCTTCTATTAATAAATTAGCATATTTTAATGCTAGAGAGTCTGTAGGGGTTGGTAGTACAGCTGGTGTAGTTGGATATACAACAACGTTTGATTTTGGAGATTCTCAGGTTACAAGAAATATTCAAACTAGATCAATTTATATTGAAAATCACCCATTCGAAACTAATGAAGCAGTTACTTTAACTGTACCTACTGGTGGTGCTCTTGCAATTTCAACAATTGGTATTGATGCTATTGGTGTAATAGCACCATTTAATTTACCAGCATCTGGACTTACTACTAATGTGTATGTTGTTAATAAGTCAGTAAACACTATTGGAATAAAGACTGGTATTGGTACTGATCATAATGGTAATGAATATGAAGAAGTTTATTTCCGTAATACTCCAGGTCAATTAGTTGATAATGATAAGTATCTATTAGAAACACAATTTATTCAAAAACAAGGGGTAATTGATAGGGTTAATACTGTCGTTTCTGTTTCAACTTCTCATGAATTGGTAGTAGGGGATAAAGTAAATTTAAATGTTATACCAAAACTTTCTGTTGGTATTGGTACAACATCTACATCTGTTGCTGTTAAATGGGATGACAATATTAATCATATTACTATCAATCCACGTATTATAGATGCTTCTAAGATTAATACAACATCTAATCAATTAGAAATACTTAGACATAACTTAAATACGGGAGATAGAGTTAGTTATTCATCAACATTACCTATTTCTGGTTTATCTACAAATACTTATTACACATTTAAAGTTGATGATAATAATATTAAACTTTGTGATACTCTTATAGATTCTAATGCAAATCCACCTACTGTAGTAAGTTTTGCAAGTACAGGTGGTCAGAGTCATACAATAACTCCAATTAATCCAAGAATTACAGTAACTCAAGGTACTAATTTAGTATTTGATTTATCAGATTCTTCATTAAGTGGCCATTATTTAAAAATCTATCATGATAATAAATTTAATAATGAGTTTGTTTCTACAGGAACAACTGAAGGGTTTACTATAACTGGTATTGATACTACTGGTGGAGTAGTAGGTGCTGCATTAACAATTAATTATAATACTGAAACAACAAATATATTACCTAAAAAATTATATTATACTTTAGAAAAATCTGGATATTTAAGTACTGCAGATACTTTAGTAAATAATCATTCTGAAATATTATTCATTGATAGTACATATACTAAAGAGCATGTAATTTCTGGGGTTGGTAATACTACATTTAATATTGCTTTAAGTAAAATTCCAGAAAGATTATCTTATGCTTCTTCTGAGTGTTCTACAATAAAATATAATACAAATTCTACAAGTGCACAAGGATCTATATCAGATATTCGTATTATTTCTGGTGGAACTGGATACAAAAAATTACCAGATTTCTCCACGGTAACTTCTACTAATGGAGTAAATGCTTTAATAGTTGCAAAATCAAATACTATAGGAGATGTAAAAAAAGCAAGAATTATTAATGAGGGATTTGAATATTCATCAGATAAAACTTTACAACCAAATGCTGATATATCTCCATTAATTACTATTAGAGATTCAAATACTATAGGAATTGTTACAGTTGTTAATGGTGGAAAAGATTATACCACCCCTCCTAATATTGTGATTGTTAATGATGATAGTGGTAAAATAATTGATAGTGGAATTTTAGAAGCAAATATAGTAGGTAATTCTATTGATAGTGTTAATATACTACAATCCCCCAAAGGACTGTCGGAAAAAACATCAAAATTATATGCTACTAATAATACTAATGGAATTAGTATTGTTGAGGTATCATCTCCTTCTGCAGGTATTGGAACCACATTTACATGCACCATAACAACTCCAGTACTTGGTTTCCCAACACCACCATTTAAAATTGGAGATAAAGTATTCATAGAAGGAATACAAAAAGTTGGTGCTGCAGGATCTGGATTTAATTCTGAAGATTATGGATTTAAATTCCTTGAAGTTGGTCTTTATGATACAAGTGGAACCAAAGATGTTGTAACAATTAATGTAGTTGGATTAACAACCACTGTTGGTGTTGCTAAAACAGTTCAAGATTCATTTGGAACTATAATACATGAAGATGATTATCCATCATTCACTATCACACAAAAACAATCTGTTTTCTTAATTGGTGAAAAAATTATTAGTGATGGTATAGAAAGAAACTTATTTATTGCTAATATCGATGTAAAAGGATATATTAAAGTAAATGGTAGTTATAATTTATCTCTAAATGAAGTTATTACTGGTAAAGAATCTGGATCTATAGCAACAATAGACAGGATTATCGATAATTTTGGAAGATTTAAAGTTAATTACGCAAATAAAAAAGATATTGGTTGGGAAGATAATATTGGAAAATTGAATGAAGATTTTCAAGTAATTCCAGATAATGATTATTATCAAAATCTTTCATATACAATTAAGAGTCCAATTACATGGGAAGAATTTAGCAGTCCTGTTAATAATTTAGTTCATACTAGTGGAACAAAGAATTTTTCAGATACTGGAATATCTTCAACTACAACTGTTGGTATTGGTAGTTCAAGTGCTTCAACTATAATAAAAGATCTATTTGATGAACGTAGAGTAGATACAGTTTATGAATATGATTTGGTTAAAGATATTGATTTAGTTGGTGGGTCTTCTAAATTCTTAAGTTTTAAAACTAAAAAATTAACAGATTATACTCTTGCTAAAACTAATGCAGTTTTAAAAATAGATGATATAGATGATTTATTTTCCAATTTATCTAATGATCCTAAAAGTTATCTAGATCTTTTTAAATTACCTTCAACAATTACATATGATAATATTTTAATAAGAGTTAATGAATCTTTTGATAATACCAATCTTCAATTAACAGATTTAGTTATTCTTAACAATGGAACTAATAGTTTCTTATTAGAAAAAGGAAGTATTAATAATGTTGGAACAGCAATTACTCATGCGGTAAATGAATCATATGGAACATTTTCAATATATGTTGATGATTATGATGATAGTTATTTAAGATTTACACCTCGTGATCCTATTAATATTGATTATGATTTAAAATATATTAGATCTACTTTTAGTTCTGCCTCTAGTGGAATAGGAACTACGTCAATTGGATTTGTTGATTTGACTGCAGCTGCCATAGGAGTTGCTTCAACTACATCAGCATCTGGAATAACTAGTTCTATTATAGGTGTTGGTACTCATAAATTTAATTCATTATATGTTAATACTCAAGTTATTGACAATGAAACTAATGATATGAATTTTGTTGATATATATTTGACTCATGACGGAACTAATACATATCTTTCTGAATATTATTTTGATTCAGAATCACAAAATTATTCTGGATCTCTCATAGGTTCATTTAATGCTGATATTACTTCGGGACTATTATCATTAAAATATACAAATGATACTGTAAATGGAGTTACTCTTAAATCTAAAATTGTTGGATTTGGAACAACATCTGTTGGTGTTGGTACCTATAGATATAAGTTAGATGAACAGGATGATGGTCAAGAAAGAACAGCAATATATCAATCACATTATGAAACTACCACTGGTGCTGCTGCAACAACTGTATTTACTGTAGATAAGAATTTATTCAATACAGTTAAATCATCAGTTGAAGTTGGTATGGGAGCATCTAAATCTCTACATAAACTTTTAACTATTAATGATATTCAACAATCTAATGTGTATGTGCAACAAGGACCTTTCCTTTCTGTAAAGGGTAATGGTATTGGAGCAACTGATTCTCAAAGTGGAATGGGAACATTTGGTGGTTATTATTCTGGTGATAATTTTATCTTAAAATTCTTCCCAGATGCATCAATGACATCTGAACTTAAAGTTTCCTCATTTAATGAATGTTTCTATACTACTGTTGATACCGTTAATATTCCACCAGATCATACTTATGGAAATATTACAGAATCTTTGAATGTTGATCAATATAATGGACTTGAAGGAAAAAGAGTTGAAAGAACGGAATTTCCTCTAAGTTTTAATAATGATTTTATTTTTGCTAAAGTATTTAATCCTAAAAATGCTACACAATTGAATTTAAGCACAGGATTATTTACTTTAAAAAATCATTTCTTTAGCACAGGTGAATCATTAAAATATACTCCTAAGTCTACATTTGTTGGACTTGGATCAACTGCAATGACTGATAATAGTGGTACAGTTATACCATCTACTGTTTTTGCAATTAAAGTTGATGATGATAGTTTTAAAATTGCTACATCAAGAAGTAATGCAGATTCTGGAACAAATGTTTCTTTTGGATCTTCTGGTGAAGGAAATGCACATGAACTTTCAATGGTCAAATCCAATGAAAAGTCTGTTATAACAATTGATGGTATACCTCAATCTCCATTAATTTTCACTAAAGTTGCACATACTTTATCTGGAAATAGTGGTGGTCAAATTAGTGCATCATCTACAATATTCTCTTTAAGTGGAATAGGAACAATAAATCCATCAGACATTTTAAGAATTGATGATGAATATATTAAAGTTGTAAATGTTGGACTTGGAACAACTGCAGTTGGACCAATAACTGGTGCTGGATCATCTACAATAGTTGAGGTTACAAGACAAATTTTTGGATCAACAGCAGCAGTTCATACTGATACAACAACTGCTAGACTTTATAAAGGATCTTATAATATTGTTGGTAAGAATATTCATTTCATTGAACCACCTAAAGGAAATCCATCAATTGTTAAAGATGAAAGTAATTTAGATCCTCCAAAATCTGATTTTACTGGAAGGGTATTTTTAAGAAGTAATTATGATACAAACCAAATATACGATGATATTTCTGATGAATTTACTGGTATTGGTAGAACATTCACTTTAACCGTAGGTGGAGCAAATACTGCTGGAATTGGAAGTACTGGTGGTAATGGTATTTTGTTTATTAATAGTGTATTTCAAACTCCTACTACTATTAACAACCCACTCAATAATTATAGTTTGGATGATGGAGATCAAATTGCAGGAATAACAACTGTTACATTTACTGGCATAGCAACAAATGATGGATCTTCTGGAGGTGGAGAAG
>CENF01026746.1_pt1 | contig 13990 bp, 14 predicted proteins | sample 361291 | NCBI WGS metagenome assembly CENF01 (sample SAMEA2619399, study PRJEB7988) | marine metagenome | isolation source: saline water (ENVO:00002010), including | reverse complement strand
GCGTCAAGAGCTAAAGGCTGAAGATACATTACATTAGAGACTCGGTTGCACAGCCATTAACTCCGAGGGGAAAGAGAAAAATGAGATCTAAGCTATTTGCTATTTTGGTACTTGCGATATTTGCATCTGGGTGTGGTAGTTCTGCTTCGACACCAGAAGGAACAACTCAGGTTGAAGCACAATCAACCACAGAAGCAGCACAAGAAGAGGTCGAAGAGTCCAAAGAACCTGCTCCTACCCTGAACGAAAGCGAGATAGAGGACGAGGCTAACGAACCGGCAGAGGAACCCAAGCCCCTTTTAGCCAATTCACAACTTGAAGAGCAAATAGCTAGCAGCTTAAACCAATGGCTTGAAGCGAATGGGGCTCCAGGATCCGCAGTGTCTGTGTTGTTGCCAGATGGGTCACAAGTCAACGTTGCAGCAGGGAGCAGAGATAGAAATGGGACTCCTGCATCAGTTGATGATTATTGGAGAATTGCAAGCATTTCAAAACCAATAACGTCAGCAATTGTTCTCAAACTAGTTCAAGAAGGAAAAATAGAAATAGATGAACCGGTGATGACATATTTAGGGGCTGAATGGGCACAAGGATATGTCCTAGACGGTGTCGATTACGCACCACTAATAACTATTCGTCAGATTCTAGACCACACGGATGGTTTCCATGAATATGCGTTTGACCCCGGATTTTACCTATTAGCGAGTTCCAGATTGGATGTCCCTTTTGATCCTCAAGAAGTCGTTGACTGGGGATTTGAACGAGGGCCTCTATTCATTCCCGGAACCGAATATTCATACAATACGGTCGGCCATGTCATTGCTGGACTCGTCATCGAATCAGTAACAGGAAAACAAGCCCACGAGCTTCTACGCGAATATATAACGACTCCTGCAAACGCCCCAGACATGTACTTGCCACCCAAAGAATTTCCACCCGAAATGGTCCCATCAATGTTCGTACAAGGGGAACTCGCCGCTCTCATATCACTTCTCCCTGGCTTAGCTCCCTATCTAGAGGATGCAAGAATCTCCGATGAAGTCCTAGATCTTAGTGTTGGGCCCCAAGAGGTTCTTTCTTCAGTTGGATGGACTGGAGGAGGAATTGAGTCTCAAATGGATGATCTTGCAAGAGTTTTCAAAGCAATGTTTGATGGAACAATTCTCAACCAAACCACAATTGACCTATTCTCTGAACAAGCAATCGGAACATCATATGCTCTAGGCATCCAATTAAGTAACAGAGTCGGATACCAAACGTTTGAACATGGGGGAGGCGTACCAGGCTTCCGTTCCCACGCCCGCTACTTCCCTGACTTAGATGTAGCGGTTGCGTTATCCGCAAATATGATCCCAGTTGACCCAGACGTAGGGAATATCGCCGATGAAATCTCAAATATCGTCATCGACCATTTGAAAGCAAACGGATTGAACGTGCCGGAACCAAACAATGCAGAATCAGACTTGCCACCAGTTGAATCAACGAATACAGGGGAGATAGGATAGAGACAAGTAATGCAGTTGATAGCAGAGACGGAACAAGGACCTGTTCAAGGTAGAGAACGTGCAGAAGTAGCGATTTTTGCTGGAATCCCGTATGCATCACCACCAGTTGGAAGTCTGCGATTCGCTCCACCAACGCCGCCAGACAAAAGAACAGACATTCTTGTAGCGCAACAATTTGGTCCAGCATCCCCTCAACTACCAGGTGACGGATTAACAGACTCTCATAAAGTTAATTGGGATGAAGACTGCCTAACCCTCAATATCTGCACGCCGAGTGCAGACCAAGCCAAAAGACCCGTCATGGTGTGGATCCATGGAGGCGCATACCGGCACGGAACCGGATCAATACCCTGGTACGACGGAACACGATTTGCAAAAGAAAGCGACATCGTTACCGTCACAATAAATTACAGACTGGGTGCGCTTGGATTTGCACGTATTCCCGGAGCTCCGACATCAGGAATCAACGGCATTCTTGACCAGATTTCAGCATTGGAATGGGTGAGACACAACATTCAGAACTTTGGCGGCGATCCAAATAACATCACCATAGCGGGAGAGTCCGCAGGAGCCTTCAGCGTTGCCACGATCATGGCTATGAATGAAAGCGCAGGGCTGTTTCAAAAAGCTATTGCACAAAGCGGGGCAGGCCATCACGTCCTCTCGCAACAAGAAGCAGAATCAGCTGGAGAAATGTTCATGACAGCACTATCCTCAACATCCCTAGAAGATGCTCAACACAAAAACGTCCATGCAGTACTAGACGCACAAAAATACGTAGAGGAAAACGCCCATAAGGTCATGAATAAAGGGCAACTTCCTTTCTACCCATCAATAACAAACGGATATCTAGAAGACCACCCAATAACACTCTTCAGCAAAGGCAATTCATCTAGCATTCCCGTTCTCACTGGAACAAACACTGATGAGACAACACTTTGGGGAACGAACCAGATTCCAGAGTCAAAACTTGAGAAATGGCTCAAAAATTACATTACCGACCCAGAGCCCTTTATCAGTGCAGTGAAAGAAGACAGGGGAGATATCTCAGCTGGGGAAATAGCCCTAGCGATCTCTACAGACCACACCTTCAGAATCCCAGCTATACGTATGGCTGAAGCACGAGCGAGTCATGGGGGAGAAACATGGATGTACGAGTTTGATTGGAAAAGTAAAGCTTTCAACGGATCTCTAGGAGCCTGTCATGCATTAGAGATCCCCTTCACTTTTGGAACACTCGGGGTAAATGGAACAGACGTTTTTCTAGGTACCTCAGAACTCCCACATGAACTTGAAGACCTCATGCATAAGTCATGGGCGGCTTTCATCGCGACTGGAAATCCCACAACCCAACGGTTACCAAAATGGCCCACGTACACACCGACCTCAAGAACTGTGATGCGTTTTGCAGATGACACTAACCTCACACATGACCCATGGCCATCTGCACGAAAATCGTGGGAAGGAATCCGATAAAACCAGATGGTGCAACTCACGCCCCCAAGTGCATCTCGATCAGCGGTAGAGAAATTTATTGAACAGCACTTCAGTCATCTCACCGACCCCCCATTTGTAGGATCACCTACCGTTCGCGGAGGTCAAATAGCTGCAAATTCTCGCCTAGCAGCCCTCAACCTCTCAGGATACGCATCAAAACGAAATGAAGTTCTACCTATCTCTTCAAGGGGAGCAAGCCAACTCTCACCATATATCCGCCATGGCCTCTTGCAACTAACCGAAGTCTGGAACCATGCAGAGACTGGCCCCTCAAAAGATAAGAAAAAATTTCGCGACGAATTGTTATGGCAAGAATATGCACGACACTGGTATGCAGCACTAGGAGAGGAAACAAGAGCCCCTTTAAAGAAGAAGCCCTTGGAAGTGCAGGTTGGTAATGGATGGGACCGAACACTCCCATGCATCAATTTGGCCGTTGAGGAATTAGAGACGCATGGCTGGTTAGTGAATCAAACCCGAATGTGGCTTTCAAGTGACTGGAGCGTGCGACACGGGCAAGACTGGCGGAAAGGCGAAGACCGTTTCTTCCAGCATCTTATCGATGGCTCAAGAGCTGCTAATCGTCTTGGATGGCAATGGACAACAGGAATCGGATCCTCAAAGCCATATGGATTCAGCAGATGGCAAGTTGAAAAACGCGCACCAGGACTATGCAACCAATGCCCACATCAAACAAGTTGCCCGATTCAAGAATGGCCCGAAGAGCCCTTATTAGAAGCAGTCCCTGTTCCCACTAAAATAAATAATTACGGACCAACTACGACCATTCAGGCAGGCGCACCCACCCAAGTGTGGCTTACAGCGGAATCACTTGGCGAAAAGGATCCAGCTCTGCTTCATAACCCGAGCCTCCCAGCCGTATTTGTCTTTGATGAGCCTTTACTTCGGCGCTTGAGAATAAGCCCAAAACGACTAGTTTTCCTAGTTGAAACGCTTGCCGAAATAGCAGAAACACGCCCATTAAACATTTTTTTAGGCGACCCTCAAATCGAACTTGATGGAAAGCAACTTGCTGTAACCCATGCACCAGTCCCAGGATTCCAAAAGCACGCACAAAGTCTAAACATTGTTGAAACGTGGCCATGGCCTTGGTTATGTCAACCCAATAATGCCCCCGTCCACTCATTCTCATCTTGGGTCAAGAAAGCGAACAAACCATGAACATAAACCTTCCACAAAAGAGTTGTTCATCATGTGGCCGTTCATTTACCTGGAGAAAATCTTTCGCTAAAAACTGGGCAGATGTCAAATACTGTTCAAATGCCTGCCGAAAAAGAAAATTATCAAAGATTGACCAACGAATCGAAAAGATAATAATTGAATTACTTGAAGCCCAACCCCATCCAACCCCTTTGAATACAACTCAAATAGCTGACTTTTTAGATTTCGGAAATGATAAAAACCTTCTCGAATCCATAAAACGCGCAGCGAGAAGACTGGAATCAAAAAGTTTCGTTATCATCACGCAAGACGGCAAGAAGGTCAACTCCTCAACCGCAAAAGGTCATTTGCAGATTCGGAAGCAAGATGGAAACTGAAGAGAGGATTGATCAACAAAAACAATCGGATGACTATCCGAATGAAATTGGCCAGAAAGTGCATCACCACGCTCGACTTGAGAATGGAAATGGATTGATCACTCAAGAACCAGTCACAACTCTGTGCGGTATACAAATAAAGCCGAGACCGGAAGCTAAAAACTATCCTTGCTGCCCCTTATGCGCATTGCTAATGGATAAGCCCTGTAAATAAACAATTATTGACGCAGAACAGGTCGAGTCAAACAGGTAGGGCCGCCCTCGCAGGGGATGCATAATTCATCACCTGGGAAAGTAGAGACAATACATCCAGCATTTTCCATGAGGGCACGGGTCTCATCAAATCCTTCAATTGCTATGACCTCACGCCCAGAGACTGCAAGGACATTAAGCGAAAGCCCATAACTCGACTCAAACTCATGAACAGGGGCGAATAATAAATCGTAGCCAAAGTCTTTCAGAACGCCTTGCAGGTTATCGGGTAACAAAGGTTCGTAAACTAATGCCAAATCATGATCGAGAGGACTAACGACAGACATCAAATGTAAACAAGCATCAGGGTCCCCTTGAGAAGGTAACTCAAACTGAACAACATTTATGTCTACATCAGAAAGAATACCTCTCAACTGATCTATGCCATTTTCATTAGACCTAAATCCGCGACCCACGGCAAGAGTTGAACTATCAAGCCAGAAGCAATCGCCCCCCTCTACAGTCCCTTCTCCTGTAATTTCTCCAACAATAGGAATACCTAACGCCTCATAAAACCTGCGGTGCACTTCCACTTCTCCACGACGCTTTAACTTGCCTGGGCGCAAAATGATAGCCCCATGAGGCGTCATGAAAGACGGGTCATAAGCAAAAATAGAATCAGCCAAGTCATCAGGTTCATCATCAAACCAAAGAATCTCGACTCCGGAACGATCTATTAATGCAATAAACGAAAAAAACTGGCCAAGCAACCTCTCCGGATCCACCGCTTTCCTGTAATGCCACTCAGTAGGATCCGCACGTAAAATTGCCGAAGGCTTCCTAACAGCCACTCGCTTCAAACGACTTGACATTGAGGCAACACCAAATCGACCCGAACCGCCGCTACTCATTGCCTTGAACCCTATTTATATGACCGGCATCTGCATGCAATAAAGCTATAGCTTCAGATGGTTTGATTGCCGTGCAAAACTCTCCATGAAGATTAGCAACAGTCATAGCGTGGACAACCTCAGGATCATAGTCAGCTCCGTCTATCCCAATTCTATTGGTAGTAGCACACCCATCAGGAACTAAATACGTGTCGTAACCCATATTCCCAGCCATCCTTACGGTTGTTTCAACACACATATTTGTAAAGAAACCAACAACAACCAAACGAGAAACATCTCTTGACCGAAAGTCCATATCCAACGATGTCCCAACAAAGCCACTATTCACAGACTTAGTAACGCAAATATCATCATCTTCAATAACAAATCTAGGCTTCAAAGAACCGCTAGGTAAATCTAATTTCAAAGGAGAATTCTCCTCAACACTATCGTGCAAGGTGAAGGCAACCGGCAATTCCATCTCCCTCCAAGCAGTTAGCAGAGACAACATGCACTGCTCAGCATCCGGATTATTTCGCCTTCCAGTTAACCCACCCCAATGAACTACATCATCAACGCCAACCTGCACGTCAATAAGTAACAGGCATGTTTCAGAACCAAATTGATGAATCATGCTCGTGAATCCTAACAGCACAAGCAGGAATCAAAGCAAGCACCTGCGGATTAAACAAATCTAAAAAGATGATCTAATCTCAACAAAGACGAAAGGAAAGCATGGATAACCAACTTCAAGAGATGCAAGACCGTCAAGACATAATTGACCTAACAATCTCCTATGCATGGCTACTAGATCATGGACCAAGAGAGCGCTTAGATACCGTATTTACAGAAGACGCAGTTTGTGATTACATGACCGTAATCGTAGAAGGGCTACCAGCAATAATAGAGAAAGTTACCAATGCGCTAGGGCCATTAGACGCCTCCCAACACATAATTAGCAACCAACAAGTAACGATTGACGGAGATACAGCAACATGCCGCTGTTACCTCCATGCCCAGCACACCCTTCGTGGAACAGAAGGAGGCGATAATTTCATTATCGCAGGAAGATACGACGACAAATTGGTAAGGACACCAGATGGTTGGCGTATCACATTCAGGAAATTAACAAGAGATTGGACAGAAGGTAATCCAGGCGTTCGCAGGCCATCATGAGGTACGCAATCAGTACGGCTCCACAACGGTGCTCATGGGATTGGCTATTAGAAGTATGGAGAAAAGCAGACGAAATTGAACTATTCGAGTCGGGTTGGACATTCGACCACTTTTATCCATTATTCGGGGATTCAACCGAGGACTGCCTTGAAGGGTGGATATCACTGACCGCTCTCCTACAAGAAACCAAAAGAATACGCGGCGGAGTTCTCGTGACAGGTATGCTCTACCGCCACCCGGCAGTACTTGCAAATATGGCCTCAACGTTAGACATCACATCAAACGGAAGACTCGAATTAGGCGTCGGAGCAGGCTGGAACGAGGAAGAATGTGAGGCTTACGGAATTGAACTAGGTTCCATGGGCGACCGATTTGAACGTTTTGAAGAGGGCATGGAGGTAGTCACTCAGCTCCTAACGCAAGATAGGTCAACGTTCAAAGGTAACTGGTACTCGTTAGATGATGCCATGAATAATCCCAAAGGGCTACAAAATCCTCTACCAATCTGCATAGGTGGCGGAGGTTTACGAAGAACAATACCTGCTGTTGTCAAATACGCCCACCATTGGAATTATGGAACCCAAACTATGTCACTTGAAGACTTTAAAATGCGCCATAACGTATTTCTCAAGGCTTGCGAAAAACAGGGCAGAAACCCAGACGAAATTCTCATTTCGACAATGTTGCGTTACGACGGCGACGCACAAGCAACCATTCAGCAGGCACGAGAATATGAAGAAGCAGGAGTAAAGCTCGGAATCATCTCCATACCAAAGGATAAACCTCCACAAATCGTTGAGGAAATAGCAGAAATACTCACATAGATTTCTAAAAAAGAATTCCCGTCCTGATGGAGTAAAACACTAATTTCTGGTCAATAATTAATACATGATTGATATTGAAACGTTTACATCAGAAGCACGCCAATGGCTGGATGAGAATGCAAAACTCCGGACCACTAACAACGATGGGAAAAGGGAACTCATATGGGGGCAAGGAGAATTCAGCGTAGCAGTCTTTCACAATCTCTCATTCGAAGAAGAAAAAGCCATAATCACGGATGCCATGAAATGGACTCAAAGAAAAGCTGAAGTCGGATATCACAAAATAACATGGGAGCCCGAATTCGGAGGAATGGGACTCACCAAAGAACATGAAAAAGCATATTTAAAACTCGAAAGTGAATACGACACGCCAGGAGGGCACGAAACCCACAGCGTGACCACACACCTAATGGCGCCATCAATTCGTCTTCTCGGAACTGAGCAACAAAAAGAAGACTGGGTAAATAAGTGGGCGAGTGCGCAAGAAATGTGCTGCCAATTATTCTCAGAACCCGCAGCAGGGTCAGACCTCGCAAGCGTTGCAACCAGAGCCGACAAAGATGGCGATGAATGGATCCTCAATGGCCAAAAAGTCTGGAGTTCCGGAGCCCAATTTTCAGAATGGGGGATGGCGGTCTGCCGAACAGACAGTGACCTCCCCAAACACAAAGGAATTACCGTATTCATTATTCCAATGGACGCTCCCGGAGTTGAAATACGACAAATCAGACAAATGAGTGGAGGGACATCATTCAATGAGGTCTTCCTTACTGATGTCCGAATCCCAGACGCATACCGAGTAGGCGACATTGGAGAAGGTTGGAAAGTAGCACTTACCGTCCTGGGATTTGAAAGAGGAAGCAGTAACGGAAGTTCACGCGTCGGTGGTAACTGGGCTCAAGCAAAAGGTCTTGCAGAGCACCTAAACCTTACCGAAGATCCTGTAGTCAGAGATCAACTCGCACGCCTCTACTCGCAATACCGCATCATGGTGCTCAATAATCAGCGAGTGGTAGCTCAAACAAAAGCAGGTCAAGCTCCCGGCCCAGAAGGATCCATCTCAAAAATGATCTGGGTTAAATCAATGAACCTCATGAGCGACGTAATCACGAAAATGTTAGGACCTCGAATCACAGCCGATACCGGAGAATGGGGAACATACGAGTGGAACGAGCACTTATTAGGAGCGCCTGGCTATCGCATAGCTGGAGGTTCGGACGAGATTCAACGAAACATCGTTGGCGAACGAGTCTTAGGTCTACCAGGTGAGCCACGCGTGGACAAAAACATCCCTTACAAAGACGTACTGAAATAGGCGCTTGCCATCGAAGCGACTGATCGTTAAAGTTCAACTATGGATGAAACGATAGTTGTATCAAAAGAAATATCAGCAGACCCTCAAGAAGTGTGGGATCTGATTACTGACCTTGCAAACATGGGTCGATGGTCGCCAGAAAATGACGGCGGGAAATGGCTTTCCAAAGATGGCGTACCAAAACTCGGAGCAAGATTCATGGGTAAAAACAGTTGGCAAGGGAACAACTGGGTTGCCCCTGTCAAGATTACGGAATTCACTGAACCGAAACGATTCGCTTTCAAAATGAGATTTCCTCTCATAGGAGGTTCAGATTGGAGTTTTGACATAGAACCAACTCCAGAAGGCTCCAAAGTAACACAAACATGGACAGACCGTCGTACAAAAGCACTTGTCATTATCGGTGGCAAAGTAAGTGGTGTGCCTGATAGGGCCCCTCATACGCGAATGTCAATGGAAACAACCCTCGATAATCTCGCTCAAGAAGTCAAAAAGTAAAAGGGCTAGAGTTCAAGATCAAGATTTAACAAGTGGTTTATGTGCTGTGCCCAGTCTTGAGCATTGGGTTGATTTTTGCTAATCAGTTTTGCGATTCGCTGTGCCTCAACATGCCCACCACTAACGACTGCTACTTGGGTTCCACAACGCGGACTCCCATGCGAACCGAACAAACCATCAAGCCATGGGCCAAACACATGGCCAGGCTTACCCCAAACAAGATCGTGGTCTCTATCAAGAGAAATCGCTCCTTCAATTTCTGGAATTTGAAGAACCTTAGTTAAAGCAGGCCCATTATGAATGACTGCAGCTGTGCCCTCATATTCAACTAGGCCTTGCAAACCACGACTCTTTAGCGACTCGTCTAGGTCAAATCCATACTCCACCACATGTTCCTGATCATGATCGCTTACGACCATCAAAATAGTTTCATTCCAGTTCGGCCGAAGCCTGTCAACCAATTTCCCCAGAGCATTATCGGTCTCCCTAATGCGAAACTTTGTTTCTTCAGCATCGGGGCCGTGGATGTGGGAAACAGTATCCGGTTCATTGAAATGGACAACGGATAAATCTGCAGAGACTAGGTCAATATCGTCAATTGCTTCTAGAACCGCAGAATTTGATGCATATCGAAATTCATCTAAATCGACATTTGGTCTCTTACCTTCCGGAGGCCAAAAGGAGTCCGCAGAGTCTGCGCCCATAACCCCAATCAGGTGATGGTCTCCTACTACAGCTGCAGTTGCTACTTTGCCTCTATTTGCGGCTAAAAAAATTGTGTCTCCTTTAGGCCCAATTGAAGAAGCAATGCTGAATTTCTGACCATCCCACACTTTATTGACGAAAATACCATGCGACTCAGGAAGCCGACCAGTAGCAAAAGTAGCGTGATTAGGGTACGTGGCGGTTGATAATACAGCTCGACCGCCCTTTGCATTCCATCCCCCTTCCATAGCTAATTGCCAAAGATTTGGGGTCAATTCCTCGTTCACTAGCCGGTTGGGGAGAGCATCGATGATGACGAATACAACTTTCATTCATCCTCGTTTTGAGGTTGTAAAGACACAAAATAATCTTGCAAATCTATTCGTGCTTGATCAACATATGCATTAAACACCGTTTCCAAAGTACGAGTCCATAGTTTCCCTGAATAGGAAACAGCGAAAGTGATCTTAGTAGTTTCCAAATCTAATTGTTCAAAATTCACATCTATAGACCAGTCTGAGGCATCCCTACCCGATATTTCTTTCCTCTCAAATCTGATCAGTCTGTGGGGCTCAGATGCAACTTTAACCATTCGTAACTTTTTCATCCGTGAGAACGGCCCCAATTGGGCTTTGAGAACAAGCATCCAGACAGGATCTTCCTCACTTTCGATAGGTTCAACCGAAGCAATGAAATCCAGCCACTGCGTATAGGTAGCCAAGTCAGAAAGAGCACAAAAGGAGCGCTTTACTTCTGCCGGGACAGTAACGGTCTCGGTTCTCTGCATCTTCCCTCCTTCGCATGATATATGTCACAAGCTACTAACAGGATGCTACATCAGTTAGATATCCTCTAGCCTAAACAGTGTGCAAACAAAAGCATTTCACCTGAGTGACATAAGAGATATTAATCTACTTGATGTTCATGACTTCTATTGGTCATCGTCAAGCGTGACGCTTGCAGGTATTGGCGTAGCGCAACGTTTAACGATCGCTGGTAATAAAAACCTTCAACAAGAGCGTGCTCTATTCTCTGGCATACCTCTTGACCACCAGAATTCAGAAACCCCCTTATCTGATGAAGATCTCTGTGCTTTCGCGGCTTTCCCATTCGATCCTAGTCAACCTGGGGAGATCATCATCCCCTCTCTCCTAATCAAAAAAAGCTCTACAGGTGGCGCTAAACTTATCTATACGGGGAGCGAAGATAAAACGAAAGAAGAACTCCTTCACGAAATATCAAGAATTAACCCATCAGAATCACCCCAAAGCCAATCCAATATCAATATCGACTCTCCTATCCCACCCGAAGTATGGCGAGATGAAAAGATATCTAGAGTCAAAAAATACATCCAAGAAGGTACTGTCAAAAAGGTCGTTCTCGCTAGAGAACTTGTCCTCACGGCAGATTACGATTTCCAAATTCACGATGTTTTAAGGAAGTTAAGCAGACAAAATAAATCATCAATGATCTTCAATATTGATGGATTTCTCGGAGCATCTCCTGAATTGCTTATCAAAAGAAGTGGCAATTCTGTTATGTCACACCCCCTTGCTGGCACAGCACCCAAATTTGACGAGGCGCATTCTGATCAAATATCTAGGCAAAAACTTTTAGATTCGACCAAGGATGCATATGAGCACAGAGTAACCATTGAGTGGCTTCTAAACGAACTCCTGCCGTTCTGCTCATATGTAGACGCTGACCCAGAACCTAAAATTGTCAGCCTTGAACATGTACACCATCTGGGAACAGAGGTAAAAGGCCAATTATCAAACCCCCCTTGCTCAATCCTTGAACTCGTGAGTGCTCTTCACCCAACTCCTGCAGTAGGTGGAGACCCACAAACAGAGGCGTTGGCAATTATTAATAGAGTTGAAAGTATCGACCGCAAACGCTACGCAGGTCCTGTTGGTTGGGTTGCGGCAAATGGGGATGGAGAATTTGCGGTCGGAATACGCTCAGCAGAAGTTACCTCAAATAGGGCGCACCTTTTCGCTGGAGTTGGATTAGTTGAAGACAGTGATCCCCAATCAGAACTAGAAGAAACAGAAGCTAAATTCAAAACAATGCTCAATACTTTTCTTTCAACTCCTTAAATGTAGGGTCTCTAGTTTCCATCCAAGAAGTTTTTGTTCTACCTTTAACCAATAGCCATAAGTCATACGACCAGAGCGTCGTAAGAAAGGAAGCCATGGATCTTGGATTAACGGGAAAAAAAGTTGTTATAACAGGTGGATCGAGAGGAATAGGGCGAGCAATTGCAACAAAGATGCTTGAAGAAGGAGCATCCGTTGCAATATGCGCAAGAGGGCAAGAAGGAGTCGACGAGGCACTGGCTGCACTTGAAGGCAAAGGAACAATCATCGGTGCAGCCGTTGATGCAAGCAATGGAGAAGAGCTAGAGAACTGGCTCAAAAGCTCAGCTGAGAAACTGGGAGGAATAGATATCCTTATCAACAACGCATCAGGTGGCGGTGGTGGCCAAACTGATGAAAAATTTGACGCAAACTACAACGTTGACCTCATGGGACTCGTCCGTGGGGTAAGAGCTACTGAAGACCTGCTCGCTGCCTCAGGTGAAGGAGCTGTTCTTACCATTAGCTCAACTGCAGCTTTAGAGCATTTCGGGCCTGGACCCACAAGCTACAGCGCACTTAAAGCAGCAGCCACCGTATACGCTGCAGGGCTAGCCCAAACACTTGCAGGAAAGGGCATCAGAGTCAACACCATAGCTCCTGGACCGATCTTCTTTGAAGATGGACCATGGGATAAAATTAAACAAGGAATGCCTGAATTCTATGAAAATACAGTCAAAGACCAGCCAAGCGGACGAATGGGCTCAGCAGAAGAGGTAGCGAACGTCGCTGCGTTCCTATGCAGCCCTGCTGCTTCATGGGTAACTGGAGCCAATATCGTAGTTGATGGTGGTTACACAAAGAGAATTGAATTCTAGGAGCAAATGATGTCTGAGGAGAAGCCTGAGAAAGTAGACGCATATCTTGTAGCTGGTGGAAGGTTTCATGACATTGACTACGCAAGGCTTGAGTTGCTAAAACTTCTTAGCGAGCACCCCTATATACGCGTCAAAGTAGGGTCAGACTATGAGGACACAGCTTCAATATCTGCAGCATCTATGCTCATTTCCTACACATGCGACATCAGGCCCTCTGAAAATGCACAAATAGCCATCAGAGATTGGGTCAACAACGGAGGCAGATGGCTAGCGCTCCATGGCACAAATTCCGCCTTGGATTTCGACCCTCCTAATCCGGTAGGTTCACCGAGATGTTTCCCAATCTGGGCGGAACTACTCGGCAGCCAATTCATTTCACACCCGCCAATAGCGCCGTTTCCAGTTCAGGTTTCAGATCCAGATCACTGGCTCGTCGAAGGAATAGAACCTTTCGAAACAGATGATGAACTCTACTTATGCGAATATCATGACAGGGATAGCCTGCATCCCCTAATGCAAACAGAATGGCAAGGTGAAACACCTGGATTCGTTGATTCAGACTGGACAGATTGCGACCCAGTACATCTAATCATGTATCTCAAATCCCACGGAAATGGAAAGATCCTATACAACAATCTCGGGCATTGCCGAGGACACTGGGATATGACCGAAGCCGTGAAATATTACCCTCAAATTGAAAGATGCTCATGGGAGATACCGCAGTACCATGAATTATTACGAAGAGGAATACGGTGGGCGTTAGGTGAAGAAGGCTAACTTCGATTAGTCATCGAACAATATCAAGATAAACTACAAGACAAGAACCGAACGGAGTTTGAATGGCTACCAAAGAACAAACAAAGATTTCAAAAG
>CENF01047268.1_pt1 | contig 14021 bp, 14 predicted proteins | sample 361291 | NCBI WGS metagenome assembly CENF01 (sample SAMEA2619399, study PRJEB7988) | marine metagenome | isolation source: saline water (ENVO:00002010), including | reverse complement strand
TCTTCAGCTGACTCTTGATCAGGGTTGTGTGCAGAAACGTCTAAGACACCACTTTCAGACTTAAGTTTTACCCCTTTAAATTTTTCGCTTGTTAAGACAGAGACTCGAGATAATGAGTCAAGCATATTCTTTCTATTGAATGTTATTTTTGTGCCCTCTCCTTGTGGCACAACTTGGTTATAGTTTGGATAGTTGCCATCAATTAATTTAGACTTAAATGTAAAATTTTTAGACATAAATACTATATTGTTAGCATTGATGTAAAACTGTATCTCTTCGTTTTGTTTGGGAAGAATTTTCATTAATTCAACCACAGTTTTTCTTGGTATGATTCCAGAAAAATCCCCACTACTTTCAAGGTTTGATTTATAAATTGCCAGCCTGTGTGCGTCTGTAGCAACCATATTTAAAGCGTTTTCTTCTTTCTCAAAATAACAACCATTAAGGTAGTGTCTCCAATCCTGATTTGCCATCGCAAATGAGGTTTTATGGAAAAGTTCTAGTAATTTTTCTGTTGTAATTGTATGGGTTGTGTCGCTTTTAATTACATCAAAGTCTGGAAAATCCGAGCCGGGAATAGTGGCTAAGTTATAACGTCCTGAGGAGGATTTAACTGTAAGTTTTGAGCTTTCTTCATTCAGCTCGAATGAAACTTGTCCTTCTGGTAATTCGCGTATTATGTCTGCAGCTTTTTTTGCAGGAATCGTAGTTTCGCCAGGTGTAATTATGTTTGCTCCCTGCATGTTGATTTCGAGCTCAACCTCTAGGTCGGTGCTTAGCATCTTGATACCTTCAGCTTCACACCTAATTAATATGTTGCTTAAAATCGGCAGTGTTTGTTTTTTATCTGCCACAGCAGCCAGTGATTGAAACTCATTAATAATGTCAGATTTTTCTACAGTAAATTTCATGTTATGCAGACAAACTTCTTCTTAGTTTTTTATAGTCCTCTTCAATTTCAAGGTTGTCTTTTTTAAGTTCTTTTGTTTTTTCACAGGCGTGAATTACTGTAGTGTGGTCTCTGCCACCAAAAGCCTCGCCTATTTCAGGAAGGCTGTGGTTTGTAAGCTCTTTAGCTAGTGCCATAGCAACCTGTCTAGGCCTTGCAATAGACCTGTTTCTTCTTTTGGATAAAAGGTCGCTTAATTTAATGTTGTAGTAGTCTGCAACAACCCTTTGGATGTTTCCGATGGTTACCATTTTTGCTTGTATTGCCAAAACATCTCTTAAAGATTCTTTAATAAGATCTATGTCGATGTCTGTTTTAGCGAATTTAGCGTTTGCAGCAACCCTTTTTAAAGCACCCTCTAGTTCCCTAACGTTTGATTTTACTTGCTGAGCTATAAAAAATGCACAGTCTTGAGGCAGCTCTAAATTCATCTCATCAGCCTTCTTCAGCAGAATTGCTGTTCTTGTTTCTAGTGCTGGTGGGTCTATAACAACTGACAAACCCCAACCAAACCTTGATTTTAACCTATCCTCTAAGCCTTCAATTTCTTTGGGGTACCTGTCGCAAGAAAAAATCATCATATTGCCGCTTTCTATTAGGCTGTTAAAGGTGTGGAAGAGCTCGTCTTGTGATTGTTCTTTTCCAGCAAAAAACTGAATATCATCAATCAAAAGAGCGTTTAGCCCTCTATAGAATTTTTTAAACTCATTAATTGCACCAAGCTGCAAAGCCTTAACCATGTCGCTAACAAACCTCTCAGAATGAACGTAACAAATTTTTGCATTAGGCCTTTCTTCTAAAAGTTTGTTGCCTATGGCGTGCATTAGGTGGGTTTTTCCGAGACCAACCCCTCCATAGACAAACAGCGGGTTGTATTCTGTTTGAGATGCATGCTCTGCTACCTGTTGTGCTGCCGCTAGGGCAATTTGGTTAGACTTGCCCGTAACAAAAGTATCAAAGGTGTAGTTTTTATTAAGGCCTGTTGTTTGTGGTTGTGTTTGTGTCGAGCTTTTAACAGAAACATTTAAAATAAACTTATTTCTGCCAATGTTGTTTTCTAGAAAGGCTGTAATTTGCGGCAAATACTTTTCTTTGAAAAAATCACCAACAAAATTGTTCGGGGCATAAATATTGAAGTTGTTTTCTTTTAAATCAAACTGAAGCGGCTTGATCCAGGAGTTAAATTCTGTAGAGTTAATTTCTTTCTCTAGGTCTTTAACACACTTGTTAAAAATATTTATTGTTGAAACCTTGTTAGACATGTCGATAAGTTTATAATACTTAAGCTTTTTAAAACATGTAATAAATACATTGTTTTTTTGTTAAAAAACTGTGGATAAATATGAAAAGAACACTAAAAGTTACAAATATTAAAAGAAAAAGAACTCATGGGTTTAGGGAAAGAATGTCTTCAAAGGCAGGAAGGTCGGTGCTTTCAAACAGAAGGTCTAAAGGCAGAAAGTCCCTTGCTGTATAAGTTTAATGCCAAAATCTTTTTCGCTCCCCAAAGAATCTAGAATTAAAAAAATTTCCAAAGAAATGTTTGGTTGGGTTTCTTGTGAGGTTTTTGAGGGTGTCAGGGTTTTTTACAACCATAACAACCTCGACAAAAACTCTATCTTGGTGATGATTCCAAAAAAAGCAGTTCGTGATGCTTCAAAAAGAAACTCTCTTAGAAGAAAAACAAAAGAAGTGTTCAGATTGAATGTAAATAGAGATAAGTCAGCCGATTATTTGGTAAAATTTAACAGGTTCACTGATGGGTTTGAGGAGAGCCTTAGGAAATTTTTTAAAGATGTTTAATCCACGAGGTATTTTTGCAGCCGTAACTTTGGTGTTGGTGTTAGGTTTGATTTTCGAATGGAACTCAAGCAGCAAAAGCGCAAAGCTTCAAGATTCTGTTGCTGTCCAAAACACCACAAACCTTAACAATTACGAAAAAATCACAAACGGGACTTTAGAAATTTTTATTGATCTGAAAGACGGATCGGTTAAGGAGGCCTACCTGTTTGAAAAACAAGAAAGGGATGGTCTTTATAAAACCAGGCTTTTGTCTAATGATAGTTTGCTTAAGTTTTATTTTAAAACTTCTGTGTCTGGCTTTAAAAACGAATCTAGTTTTGTTGTTACCCAAAAACAGGCAGACAAGCTCACCATCTCTTCATCAGACCCTAATGGGAACCTATTAGAAAAAACTTTTTATTTTGATGGGGCAAATGTTTTAAAAATTGATGATGGTTTGGAGCTTGTTTCAAGCTCTTTTGGAAATATTTCTGCGTACAAAACCTTTTATAGAAACAAAAACAAGTCAATTGATTATGGTGTTTCTTTTTCAAGAGACCATCTTGCATACAGCACCTCAGACGATGTGTTTAACGACGAGCAAATCACGTCCATAAGGGGCAGAGAGGACTATTTGGGAAACTGGATTGGTTATTCTCAAAAACATTTTGTTGTTGCTGTTTTTGACGAAAAAGCACAGCAAAAAATTTCGCTTTATCCTTCTGACGAAAATGGAGTTTACCGTTTTGGGTTTACCGAAGAAGCCGAGCCCACCAGGGGAGGTTTTAGGTCTGAAACCAGCGTTTTTCTTGGCCCAAAACAAAAGACAATCCTGGAGTCAGTTGCGCCACACTTTAAATACAACTTAGATTTGGGTTTTGTTTATGGCATAGGGGAGTTTTTAATTGTGGTCTTAAATTTCTTTTATGGTTTGGTGGGAAATTGGGGCTTTGCAATTGTATTGCTTACGTTGTTGTTTAAGCTTCTCCTGTCTCCTCTTCAGATTATGCAGATAAACTCGATGGTAAAGATGAGAAGGCTCCAGCCCAAAATTCAAGAAATTCAAAACATGCACAAAAACGACCAACAAAAACTTGGTATGGAAATGATGCAGCTTTATAAAAAAGAAAAGTTTAATCCTTTAGCTGGTTGCTTTCCTATGATCCCGCAGATTCCTATATTTTTAGCCATGTTTTGGGTTACTCGTGAAGCCTTTGAGTTTAGGGGTGAGTCTTTTCTTTGGATTCCTGATTTGGCTGAATCTGACCCTTTCATGATTGCTCCTGTTTTGATGGGCGCCATGATGTATCTGTCTCAACTTATGATGCCAAAACCCCCACAAACCGAGGGGATGCAGGCTCAAATATCAAGACAAATGATGATTGTGTTTCCACCAATGCTTACTCTTATCTTTTTGTTCATGCCGGCCGGGGTTGTAATTTACTCAGTGATCAATATGGCTCTTTCAATCGTACCACAGGCTATTATTTTAAGGCGGGTTGATGGCGGGGAGCGCTAATAGTTCTGAGCCGATCTATGCGCTTGGCTCTGCTTTAGGAAAATCAGCTTTAGCAGTAATAAGGGTTTCTGGTCAAAGCCTTCCTGAAGAACTATATAACAGCCTTTCGGTATCAAAAGCAGAAAAGGGTTTCTTTGTACGAGATGTCTCTTTCTCGGGCGTTAGTGAAACCTGTCTTGTTCTTAGTTTTCCCGCTCCTGCTTCTTACACCGGGGAAAGCATGCTTGAGCTCCACCCTCATGGCAACCCTGTTGTGCTGAGTGAGGTTTTCTCTTGGCTAGAAAGCATGGGCATAAGGGAGGCTGAGCCTGGGGAGTTTAGTCGAAGGGCTTTCTTAAACAACAAGTTAAGCCTTGCTGACGCTGAGGGCATTGCGCTGGGCATCGAAGCAGAGTCTAGAGAGCAGCTGCTTGCGCTTGAGGATTTCCGAGGAGGAGTCCTTGGTGAAAAAATTAATGAGGTTTTAAAAAAGACTGAAAACACCCTGGTGCGTATTGAGTCTCAATTAGACTTTTCTGACGAAGAGGGTGTTGTTGAGGTTGAAGCAAAAGAGATTTTGTTACATTCAGAAGAAACCAGAGACTGTCTCCGTCTTCTCATAAAAGAATATAAGCCTTTTGAAAAAGATGCTCTTAAAAAAAACATTGTTCTGCTTGGCAAACCCAACGTAGGAAAATCCTCTCTTTTCAATTTGCTGGTTGGTGAAAAGGCCGCTATTGTTTCAAGCGCCGCAGGAACAACAAGGGATGTCGTTAGAAAGAGGGTTGTTATGTCTGGTTTTGATGTGGAAGTTCAGGACACCGCTGGCCTTAGAAAAACGACAAGCGACAACATAGAAAAAGAGGGCATGCTTTTGGCTTTAGCTGCTGCAAAAGGCGCGGATCTGGTTTTACATGTTGTTGACAGCGCTGCTGAAGCAGAGGCTATGAAAGAAAAACCAGGAACAATTATTGTTTTTAATAAATACGACCTCCACCAAAAATCTTTCTCAGGCGAAGCGATTTGTGTTTCAGCTAAAACTGGTCTTGGTCTAGATGTTTTGGTTGAAAAAATTAAGGCAACTTCTTTGAGCTCAGCGCCCGGGCGGCAAGTTTCAGAAAGGGTTTATAAAAAACTCGTTTTGGCAGAAGAAATCCTTTCAACCTCTTTGGGTAAAGAAGACTTTTTTGAAGTGGCTGCTCAAAACCTTAGGGAAGTTCTTGTGGCTCTACAAGAAATATATGGCGTCTTTGACAATGAAAAGATCTTAGACCAAATATTTAAAAACTTCTGTATAGGGAAGTAGTTTTCTTGTTTACAAAAGGGGGATAAGTTTTAACCCACATACTGTCAACAAGATCTCTGCCCCTTCCCCATAAATATAAAACAACTTTCCCTTCCTGTTCTTTTTTTATAAAAGCCTTATAAAAAGATATAATTCAGGGTTATTAACAGAAACAGGCAACCTTAATAATAATAATAAACATAAGATGAACAATATATTTGATTTAATAGTAATAGGGGGAGGCCACGCTGGGGTTGAAGCTGCTTTAGCGGGCAGAAGAATGTCCCTTAAGGTCGCACTCATAACTCTTGATAAAAACAAATCTGGAAGAATGTCCTGCAATCCTGCAATTGGGGGAATTGGTAAAACTCACCTGGCTAAAGAAATAGATGCATTAGGCGGTTATATGGCAGAAGCTACAGACCTAGCAGGCATACAGTTTAGAACCCTTAATAAAAAGAAAGGGCCAGCCGTTCAGGCAACAAGAGCTCAAACCGATAAAGAAATTTACGAAAAAACAATACAAAACAAGATCGAGGAAGAAGGTGTGATAGTTATAGAAGACGAAGTTGTCGACTTTCTACAAGAAGGAGAAATCCTAAAAGAAGCAGTTGGAAGAAAAGAAAACTATCAAGCAAGCGCATTCGTTTTGACAACAGGAACATTTTTAAATGGCTCAATACTTGTTGGTAATGAAAAAAAAGAAGGAGGAAGAATAGATGAAAAAAGGGCCGAAGGTCTGGAAAAATATTTTGCAAAACTAGACCTAATGGTAGGGAGACTTAAAACAGGAACTCCCCCAAGACTAGCCAAAGAAACAGTTGACTTTGACGTTATGGAAACACAACCAGGAGAAGAAAAAGAAGTGTTTATGTCATACCTTGAGGGAAAAAACCAGCACCCAAAACAAACCTGTTGCCACATAACAAAAACAAACCCAAAAACGCACGAGATAATAAGAAAAAACATCGAAAAATCTGCAATGTATTCAGGCCTAATAAGCGGAGTAGGGCCAAGATATTGCCCCTCAATAGAAGACAAAATAATGAGGTTCTCTGACAAAGAAAGCCACCAAATATTTGTAGAGCCCGAAGGGCTAAACACAAACTGGATTTATCCCAACGGCATCTCTACAAGCCTGCCTGTAGAAGTTCAACAAGAATATATAAGATCTATTAAGGGGTTTGAAAAAGCAGAAATAGTCCAACAGGGTTACGCGGTTGAGTACGACTATATAGACCCAAGAAACCTCAACAAAAACTTAAAACTCAAGAACACACAAAATCTTTTTCTGGCAGGCCAGATAAATGGAACGACAGGCTACGAAGAGGCAGGAGCACAAGGCGTCGTTGCTGGCATAAACGCAGCCCAACACATTAAAAAACTTGAAGCCTGGACACCTTTGAGGCAAAACAGCTATATGGGAGTGCTGGTTGATGACCTTACAAGGTTTGGGGTAAGTGAGCCCTATAGAATGTTCACCTCTAGAGCGGAGCATAGGCTTTTGCTCAGACAAGACAATGCAGACGCCCGGCTTTATAAAGAGGCAAAACAGCTGGGATTGATTAGCAAAGAAAGAGAAGACGCCTACTTACAAAAACAAGAAGACAAAAAAGAAGTTATGGGTTTGCTCAAAAAAACCAAAACAAAAATTAACAAAGAAACCAAGACAGCCGAAGAGCTGTGCAAAAGAAACGATGTTACAGAAAAAGAGGTTCGAAGCCTTGTGGGAACAGAAAACAAAAGATTTACAGAGGCTTATTACGACATTAGGTACTCAGGGTATGTTGATAAACAACAAAGAGAACTGGCTAAAATGAAAAACCTAGAAGAGCACAACTTGGGCCTAATTTTTGATTACTCAGAGGTGGTGGGTTTGTCTGGAGAGCTTGTCGAAAAACTTAATTCCAAAAAACCAAAAAACCTTTACGATGCCTCTCTTATGGAAGGGATTACACCAGCAGCCCTAAATGTTTTAACAATCCACCTAAAAAAGATTGATGCAATTAGAGCAAACTGAACTTCTTAAAAAGTTCTCAGAACTGGTTGTTGAAAAAAACAAAGTTCACAACCTTACTTCTGCCAAAACACCAGAAGAGTTTTTTAGAAAACATGTGGGCGACTGTATTGGTGCCTACCGAGCGGCTGAAAAAAGTCTGCAAAAATCCATAGTTGATTGTGGGTCGGGAGCAGGACTGCCCTCAGTGGTCTGGTCTATAATTAATCCGAAACTCGAGATACACTCAATAGACAGCAACCAAAAAAAGATAGCATTCCAAAAACACATCAAAAGAAGCCTGGGGCTAACAAACCTTTATCCAGCTGCATCTCGCATACAAGACTTTTGTCCCAAAAAAGAAAGCACAGCAATATTTAAAGCATTCTCTTCTATAAAAAATGGGGCACAAAGCCTTAACCAACAAGCACCATTTAAAAACCTAATTTTTTTAAAAAAGGACGATGAAAAAACAAAAGAAGAGATAACAGAAGCAAGCTCTTTGTTATATGATTACAAAAGACACGAGTACACTGCTAATAAAGAAAAAATGCTTGTGGTTGAGCTTTATGACAGTAAAAATAGCAATAACTAACCAAAAAGGCGGGGTTGGAAAAACAACCACTGCTGTTAACCTTGCAGCAACACTTGCAAAAGTTAACCGCAAAGTCCTTTTAATTGACATAGACCCACAAGCAAACGCCACGTCTGCAGCAGGCATCGAAAAAAACTCGAAAGACTCACTATATGAGCTTTTTGAGTCAGGTCAGGCCCTGGAAGACTGTGTGGAAAAAGCCACCGGCGGCTACGAAATTCTACCAGCAAACAGCAACCTAATAGCAACAGAAAAGATAATAGAAAAAACAGAATCAAGAGAGAGGTTTTTTTCTAAAAACTTAAAAAAAGGAATAAATAAATACGACTATGTAATTTTTGATTGTCCCCCCTCACTAAACCTGTTAACAATAAATGCCATGGAATTTTGTAAAAATGTCATGGTTCCAGTTCAGTGCGAATATTATGCTCTTGAAGGCCTAGTCACCCTTAAGAGCACAATCGAACAACTAAACAGCGCCCTTGGGCTCAAGATAGAGATAGTCGCAATACTTAGAACTATGGCCGACTGGAGAAACAGGCTCACAAGAGAGGTTTCTGATCAGCTAGAAAAACATTTTAAAAAAGTTGTTTTAAACACAATAATACCGAGAAATGTTAGGCTTGCAGAAGCGCCAAGCTATGGCCAATCAATAGTTGATTATGATATAAAATCTATTGGGGCCGAGGCATTTTTAAGCCTGTCTGGCGAGTTTATTAGGAAGTTTGAAAAATGACAAAAAAAACATCACTTAACAAAGGGCTACAAGCCTTGTTAGGGGAAACAACCAAAGCGCCCGCTCCTGCCAAGAAAAAAACAATAAAACAAAAAGACGCGCCAACGAGCGAGCTAAATATAAGCGCAATAAAGGCCAACCAATACCAACCAAGAACATCGTTTGACGAAAAAAAACTCAAAGAGCTTTCAGAATCAATAAAAAAACACGGCGTTATCCAGCCTGTTTTGGTTAGAAAAGAGGGCACAAGCTACGAGCTGATAGCAGGCGAAAGGCGCCTCAGAGCGTCTAAGCTTGCGGGCCTAAAAAAAATACCTGCTGTAGTAGCTAAAATTTCTAATACACAGTCATTAGAGATAGCAATTTTAGAGAATGTACAAAGAGAAGACCTTAACCCGCTGGAGGTGTCAAAAGGCTATCAAAGACTTAGAGAGGAGTTTGGGTACACCCAAGAACAGGTTGCTAAAAGTGTGGGCAAACCAAGAAGCTCAATAGCTAACTCTTTACGACTCTTAACCCTGCCCCCAAAGATCCAGAAAGAGCTTGAAAGAGGAACAATTTCTGAAGGGCACGGCAAGGTCTTGCTTGGGGTTGAGCAAAACAAAATCGACCAGCTTTTAGAGCTTGTTCTCAGAGAGAGCCTCTCGGTTAGGGCTTTAGAAAAACACCTAGAGAGCAGCCCAACCACAACAAAATCAAAAAAAGAAAAATCTCGGGACGAGCTCAACTTAGAAACAGCCCTAAGCTCAAAGTTAGGATCAAAAGTAACGATTGAGGACACCAAAGGCAAGGGCAAAATGGTGATCAAATACTACTCCTATGATGAGCTGGATGGAATCATTGAGAAAATATCGTCATAACTCTGTAAACACAACAAAAAATACATTAAAATTACGGCACCCATGGCATCTGAGAGTTCAGGACGTACATTTCAAGAATATTTAGAACACCATTTACAAAATTTGGTGTACGGCCCCTTGCCTGCTGGCCACGAGAGAAAGTTTTATGCCAAAGGGTCAGATGAAGCAGGAAAAGAGACCTACTGCCAAGACAAAAACCTAAACTACGATGGTGAAAAATACTGCAAAGAAACCCTGGCAGAAGATGGGTGGTATTTGGCCAACAACAAAACAGATGTTGAGGCTATGGGTTTCTGGGCGCTACACATAGACACAATGTTTTTCTCGGTCCTTTTGGGAGGGTTGTTCTTGTTTATTTTTGCAAGAGGCGCCAAAAATTTTTCATTAGACAAACCCACAAAACTTCAACTTTTTATAGAAATGATGATTGACTTTATCAACGGTGTTGTAAAAGGCACATTTAAGTCGGCAAAAAACTCTCTTGTTGCGCCAATGGCGCTAACAATATTCGCATGGGTTTTGCTTATGAATTTAATGGATCTTGTGCCTGTTGATCTTATACCTTATCCAGCAGAACTGCTGGGCATCCCTTATCTTAAAGTGGTGCCAACAACAGACCTAAACCTAACAGCATCGCTTGCCTTGTCGGTGTTTGTTTTGTATTTATTTTTTAGTATCAAATCTAAAGGTTTTATAGGTTTTATTAAGTCTATTTCGCTCCACCCATTTGGTCCATGGATGTTGCCAGCAAACCTTTTTATAGAAATTATAGACCTACTAGCAAAACCCCTATCTCTAGCCCTAAGGCTTTATGGAAACCTTTATGCTGGAGAGATGATATTTTTATTAATAGCTGGTATGGTATCAATCGAACTTACCCAGCTCACCATAGCTGGGCTAGGATTAAACTTAGCTGGAATTACATTAAGTTTAATATGGGCAATATTTCATATTTTAATAGTCGTGCTTCAGGCATTTATTTTTATGATGCTGACAGTCGTCTATATGAATATGGCACACGAAAAATTTGAACAACATTAAGGAGGTTGTGAATATGGAAGTAGAAGCTGCAAGATTTATCGGAGCAGGATTAATGTTTGGATTGGCTGCAATCGGGGCTGGTGTAGGAGCGGGCGTATTAAGCTCAAAACTCATCGAATCAATTGCAAGACAACCAGAACTAGAAGATCAACTTAGACCTACGTACTTTTTAGGTATTGGTCTTGTCGATGCTGTGCCAATGATTTCAGTTGGTCTGGCGTTTTACGTATTATTTGTTGCATAAAAAATGAATTTAAACGCAACACTACTTGGGCAGATGATAGCTTTTGGGCTATTCGTCTGGTTTTGTTGGAAGTTTGTGTGGCCGCCGTTATTGGCTGCTATGGACGAAAGGGCCGAAAAAATAGAGCAAGGCCTTAAAGATTCTGAAGAGAGCGCAAAAAAAATTCTTGATGCTGAAGAGCAAAGCAAAAAAATGCTAACTGAAGCAAAAAAAGAAGCGAAAAAAATAATGGATAATGCCAAAAACCAATCTGAAAAGATTGTAGAAGAATCAAAAAACAAAGCCACTGAAGAAAAAGACAGGATTGTCGGCTCAGCTCAGTCTGAAATAGAAAAAGAGGTTGTTAACGCAAAGAAAACCCTTGAAAAAGACTTTGCATCAAGCGTTATGTCAGCAGTTAAAAAGATTGTTGCTAAAGAGGTTTCTATGAGCAACTATCAGGACACTGTAGATAAAAGTTTGGACGATTTTAGAAAATGAACAGATTGTTAGAGGTGTATTCAAGAGGTCTTTATGACTCTTTAAATAAAGAGAGCATTACAGAAGTGGTTGAACACTTCCAAAACATCTCTAATGATAGTTCCGTTCACGGTTTAGCAGGTTTGTTTAAAAACAAAACAGTGCAAAAAGAAGAGAAACTTGAAGCAGCCATGGAGCTTGTTAGTGGAGATGGTGACCTTGAGGCTTTTATGCAGACACTTGCAAACAATGGGCGCCTTGACCTGGTGCCAGCAATTTTTAGCTTCTTTGTAGACTATGCATCAAGAAGACAAAACAATGTGCCGGTAAAAGTAACAGTAAATGAAGAGCCAAATGAAGAAATTAAACACAGGGTGTCTTCATTTGTTTCGCAAAACATGGGGCAAAACACCCCAATTAAATATGAAATTAACAAAACAATGCTTGGAGGCGTTGTCTTAAAATACAAAGACAATGAAATAGACTTGAGCGTTGACAATAAACTAAATGGATTAAATTCAGTTTTAACAAATTAAAGGAGAAAAGATGACTACTAAAATTAACCCTTCAGAAATATCAAGCATCATCAAAAAGAAGATAGATGGGTATAAAGGCGCAGCAACAGAAGCAAATGTCGGAGAGGTTCTAACAACAGCTGACGGCATTGTTCAGATCTTTGGTTTAGAAGATGCTATGTACGGTGAGTTATTAGATTTTGGTGAGGGCACCTTCGGCTTAGCTCTGAATTTAGAAAACGACTCAGTTGGCGCTGTTGTGCTTGGAGATGCTGGCCACATTAAAGAAGGTCAAAAAGTTAAAACAACAGGAAGAGTTTTAGATGTCCCTGTTGGAGAAGGTCTTAAAGGTCGTGTTATTGATGCATTAGGTAGGCCGATTGATGGTAAGGGGGAAGTAAAAGCAGAACACAACTCTCCAATAGAGGTTGTGGCGCCAGGCGTTATTGATAGAAAGTCAGTAGACCAACCAGTTCAAACAGGAATAAAATCCATCGATGTTATGGTGCCAATTGGTAGGGGGCAAAGAGAATTAATAATCGGAGACAGGCAAACAGGAAAAACAGCCATTGCTATCGACACAATAATTAGACAAAAAGACTCAGGTATAACCTCGGTCTATGTAGCGATCGGACAAAAACAATCAACAGTAGCAACTGTAGTTAGGCAGCTTGAAGAGGCAGATGCCCTAAAAAATACGATAGTTGTTTCAGCTAGTGCAGCTGAAAGTGCAGCATTACAATTTTTGGCGCCTTATTCTGGGTGCACCATGGGTGAATATTTTAGGGACAGAGGTGAGGATGCATTGATTATTTATGATGATCTGTCAAAGCACGCTGTAGCTTATAGACAAATATCTCTACTATTAAAAAGACCTCCAGGCAGAGAGGCTTTTCCAGGCGATATTTTCTACCTTCACTCAAGACTTCTAGAAAGGGCTTCTAGAGTTAATGAAGATTATGTTGAAAGGTTCACAAACGGAAAAGTAAAAGGGAAAACAGGGTCTTTAACCGCCCTTCCTATAATCGAAACACAAGCAAGTGATGTTTCTGCCTTTATTCCAACAAACGTTATATCAATTACAGATGGTCAAATTTTCTTAGAAACTGACCTTTTCAATTCAGGGATAAGGCCAGCGATTAATGTTGGTATTTCAGTATCTCGTGTGGGTGGAGCGGCTCAAACGAAGATTATTAAAAAACTAGGTGGGACTGTAAAGCTAGCTCTTGCTCAGTTTAGAGAGTTGGAGTCTTTTTCACAGTTTGCCTCTGATTTAGATGATGCCACAAAAGAGCAGCTTGAAAATGGGCAAAGAATTACAGAGCTTTTCAAACAAACTCAGTTCGCTCCTAGGTCGGTCGCCTGTATAGCTGTTGTTCTATACGCAATAGAAAACAAATACTTAACAGATGTTGAAAAAGATAAAATGCAATCTTTTGAAGAAAACCTAAGAACGCACTTTAAATCAAACTATGGAGACGTTTGGGAAGAGGTCAACAAGACAGGAGACTGGAATGAAGACCTAGATAAGAAGTTTAAAGAAATTGTTAGTTCATTCATGAAGGAAGGTTCTTGGTAAATGGCACAAACTAAGGAAATAAAAAAGAAGATCGGCAGTGTGCAGAACACCAAAAAGATTACTTCGGCAATGGAACTTGTGGCTTCAAGCAAAATGAAGAAAACCCAAGATGCTATGAAGAAGGGCAAACCATATTCTCAAAAAATTGTGGAGCTAATTGATAACTTGGCAGGAGCCAGCTCTGAATACAAACACCCTTTCTTCAAAACATCAAACCAAAAAACCGATATTTATATTGTTGTGGGAACAGATAAGGGTTTATGTGGTGGGCTAAACTCAAACCTATTTAAGATGGCACTAAAAAACATGGCTAAAAGAGAAGCTGAAGGCCGTAAAGTTAAGGCTGTTTTATTTGGAAAAAAAGCCACTGAAGTGTTCTCAAGGCTAAAGAATGCCGAAGTGCTTGGCAGCGCATCTAGACTTGGAGATATCCCGACTGTTGAAGATGTTATTGGTGCTGCTCAAATTGCTGTTGCTGAGTT
>CENF01017825.1_pt1 | contig 14043 bp, 15 predicted proteins | sample 361291 | NCBI WGS metagenome assembly CENF01 (sample SAMEA2619399, study PRJEB7988) | marine metagenome | isolation source: saline water (ENVO:00002010), including | reverse complement strand
GGCGAAGTTACTGCAATTAGATCGATGCAATGGAAGGTTTGGGATGTAATGTGGGGATTTCATATCATGGATTGGCAAGAGAGAGACAATATAGATAATCTCTTTTTAAAAATATTTTCTATACTCGCGCTTGTAAGCTCAATAACTGGTATATTGCTATTCTTTAAAATTGATTTTAAAAAATAATGGTGCCCAGAGGTGGGATCGAACCACCGACACAAGGATTTTCAGTCCTTTGCTCTACCAACTGAGCTATCTGGGCTTAAATTTGAACTTTGGATTATAGGCAAGTTTAAGAGCGTTGTCATTAAGTTAGGATGCTTAAGATCTTACTCTTTCATTCTTTGGATCGTAGAGAGATCCTTTGCCAACTATTTGAACAGTCATAGGATATAGACCATCACCATTTTCATTAAAATATTCAATTAATAATGATTTTCCTTGAACAGCGATCTCTTTTGGCAGGTAACCCATTGCAACAAACTTTTTGATAGAAGGGCAATAAGACATTCCAGTTGTGTATGATCTTCGTCCTTTATTATCAATTGGAACTTCGCCTGTAGCTGGGTCAATTATTGGTGAAATACCAACCGGATAGCGTGGCACACCTGAAACATTCAAATCATCTAGTGTCATAGTACACAAAATTGCACAAGGATCTTCTTCTCTATGAGATAGGTGAGCTGCTTTTCCATGAAAGTCAGCTTCTTTAACTAAAGGTCTTTGAATTGCTGCTTCGATAGCTGTGTACTCTGTCTCAAGATCAGCTCCTTGAAGTCTAAAGCTTTTTTCAAGACGTCTGCTATTTGCATATGTTTCGATACCAACTGGCACTACACCAACTTCAAGCAATGAATCATATAGAGCCAAACCATCTTCTTTATCATTGTTGAAGTATATTTCCCATCCACTTTCACCAACATATGAAATTCTTGCTGCCCATACGTCAACCTTTTTACCACCGGTCAAATTTAGAGTTAAGTTCTTTGCAGTTACAAAAGGGAAGTTTTTAATATCCACTTCGTTAGGATCAACAAAATTACTTAAAGCACGAACTGCTTTAGGCCCCCATAAACCCAACGTTGCAATATCATGAGTTCTAATATCTATGTTAGCGTTTAATCCATTATCGTCTCTATAATTACGCAAAGTCACCCAGTCACGATTTCCGTCAGCACCACCAGTTACAACTCTGTAACTGTCAGCTCCTAAACGTGAAATAGTAAGGTCGGCATGAACTCCACCGTCTTCATCTAAAAAGTTGGTATAAATAACTTTACCCTCAGGAGTATTGCCACCAACCTTAGCCACAGACAAGTATTCCAACATGCGTTCTGCATCAGGACCTTTGATATCCATAATAGGGAAGTGAGATAAATTGATCATACCAACTGAATCGCTCATAGCTAGGTGCTCAGCATTAGCAATATCATATGGAACATGTCGCGTATCCCATTCGTTCTCTCTTAATGGCACTTCTTTAATATATTGTTCAAGTTTTTCTCTATTGGTTGTATAGGCAAGGGCTCTCTCCCAACCAGCTACTTCGTTCTCGAAGTGTCCACCTAGCTCTTTTTCTCTTTCATAAAATGGACTTACAAAAATCTCTCTTTGTGTAATATATGGCTCCCTAGGATGAACAGCAGGTGTATATATGGTTTGAGAATTTTCAAATGCTCTTGTTTTTACATAATCCCTTTCTTTTTGATGCGGATAGAATCTCGATATATCAAAAGAATGCATATCTACTTGAGTCTTACCATGAACCATTGCTTCAGCACACAGCCTGGCACAGCCCGGCCCATCTTTTACCCAAACAGCTTCACATAACCAAAACCCTCTTACTTCAGGACTTTCACCAATTAGAGAACCCGCATCAGCTGTTACAGAGAGCAGTCCATTAAATGAGCTTTTTTCATCCCAACCTAGTTCACTAAGAATTGGTGTTGTCTCAAACGCCTTCTCTAGAGGTTCTGCAATTTCTTCAAGTTCTAAATATCTCATAGAATCAGATAGCATGGTTTTATCAGGATTTCCAATATCTTCAGGATCTACAAGCCTGGGATTTTTATCCTCATAAAAGCCCCATTCGAGCATACCACCATGAAATTTTCCGGTGTCTCTTACATATGCTGAATTACCTTGATCTCTTAGAAGAGGATAAACTAACATTTCTTCAGTACCTTGAATTTCTTCATATGGTCCAAAAAATAGAAGAGGATGTTCAACAGGCATTAAAGGAACACCAACGCCAGCCATATCACCCATTAAAGGCCCCCAAATTCCTGAAGCAATAACAACTTTTTTAGTTTTAATTGTTCCTTTATCAGTTTTAACTCCAACAATTCTCCCATCTTCAGTTTCAAATCCAGTAGCTGGAGTATTCGTAAATGTTTTTAGTGACCCTTTTTCTTTTGCACTTTCAACGGCAAAGTTAACAACTTCTTGGGACCTAGGAACTACAAGACCTGCATCTGGGTCCCACATAGCTCCTTTTATTGATTTTTTATCTATTAGTGGAAATTTCTCGACCGTTTCAGCTGGTGATATTAGTCTTACATTTGTACCAAATGCTTTTCCTGATGCAACTTTTCTTTTAAGTTCCTCCCAGCGCTCATCATCACCAATACGACATATCTCTAATCCGCCTTTTTTTAAGAAAAAGCCATTGTCTTCATAAAATTTTCTGCTAAATGCGGTTGTCCAACAACCCAATTTGTCATGCGTTGTGTTATATACAAAATCAGATGCATGTGCAGTAGAAGCAATATCAGATGGAATAATTGTAGATTTTTCTAATCCAACAACATTTTTCTGACCAAATTCAGCCAACCAATACGCAAGCATTGAGCCAACAATACCACCAACACCTACTATTACTACCTCTGCTTCTTTTGGAAATTTTGAATTGGAATTATCTGACATTATAAGGAAATTAAACTCTATTTTTTTTACTTTGTAAATCTAAATATTTATTGTTTAGAAAGACAAAAATAAGAGCAAAAAATATACAAGAAACCTTAATATTTTAAGAATTAAATATTAATTTTTTTAGTCGAGAGCTTTGAATCCTGACGCTTTTTCGTATTCTTCGTTATTGAAGAATTTATCCATTTGATTAATAAGCCATTTTCTATTTTCAGGGTTAGACATATCTAAATGTTTTTCATTAATTAATGTGGTTTGATGAGATTTCCACATTTCCCATGCTTCCTCCGAAACAGAATTCATTATTTCTATACCTTTAGGACCAGGCATCGGAGGTATTGATAACGCTGGCAATTCTTTATTGAGTTTTTTACAAAATATTTTTTTATCCATGATTTTCTATTATAGTCTTTATAGGTTTAGGTAAACCATAATTATGAATACTATCCTTGTTTATCCATTTGTGTTCTAGATTAGTTTGAATCTTAAAGGGTCTCTTATACTCAACTTTTTCAACTGTTATGTCTAATTCTAAGTGTGACAATAAATGATTAAAATTAATTTTTTTTCTTTTTACTGGCTGTTTAAAAAAATTGTTTTTACCGACGCTGTCTTTGTCATAAGGAGTCCATAGGCTTTGCCAAAAACTATTTTCATTTTTTTTAAATAATAAGAATGTATTATTTGAATGAGCAAGCACAAAAGATATTTTTTTCTTTGGTCTTTTCTTCTTGGCCTTAACTTTTATTTCAAAATCATTAAAAGAGTTGATACATGATTTACTTATCGGACAATTCGTGCATGTTGGCGATCGAGTACTGCAAATAGTTGCACCTAGGTCCATAATTCCTTGAGTGTATTCAAAGATATTTTTTTCTGGAGTAAGTTCTTCCGATAGCAACCATAGTTTCTTGATAGAATCTTTGTTATTTAAATCAATATTCTTATATCTAGAAATAACTCTTTTTACATTTGCATCTAAAATTGGATATGGTTTTTGATAAGCAATCGACATAATTGCACCTGCAGTAGATTTTCCAATCCCAGGAAGTAAAATTAATTCTTCAAATTTCTTTGGAAATCTATTTTTAAAATCTTTTTTAATTATTTCTTTGGTTTTAAAAATATTTTTTGCTCTTCTATAGAAACCTAGCCCCGACCACAAAGCTAAAATTTCTTCCTCTGAGGCTGTTGAGATTGATTTTAGGTTAGGGTATTTTCTTATGAATCTTTCAAAGAAAGGTACTACAGTCTTAACCTGCGTCTGTTGCAGCATTATTTCAGAAATCCATACCCTGTATGGAGATACATTTTTCCTCCAAGGCAAATTATCTCTTCCAAGTGAAAGATACCATTTCGATATACCTTCTGAAAAATTACGATCTTGTAATGCCAAGCTATTCAATTAGATTTTGTTTACTTATTACTTTGCCACTTTGATTAAATACATAGTGCATAGGCGCGCCAGTAGGTATTTCCAATTTAACTATATCTTCATCAGAAATATTATCTAAGTGCTTAATAAGAGACCTTAATGAATTTCCATGCGCAGCTATAATAATATTTTTATTCTTAAATATTAATGGAAGAATCTCTTCCAAATAATATGGAAGAACTCTTTCACCTGTTTCTTTTAAGGTTTCACCTCCAGGCGGACCTTTATCATATGATCTTCTCCATATTTGAACTTTTTCATCACCCCATTTTTTTCGGCATTCATCTTTATTTAATCCCTGTAAATCTCCATAGAATCTTTCATTCAATGCTTTGTTCTTAATAATATTAATTCCTGCTTGATCAAGATTTTCTAAGATAATCGAACCTGTTAATTGCGCCCTAATTAAGGCCGAGGTAAACATATAATCAAATTTAATGCCTAAATTTTTTATTAGGCTACCAGCGATTTTGGCTTCATGCATTCCTTTGTCAGTTAACCCAGGATTTTCCCATCCTGTAAAAAGATTTTTTTCGTTCCATTCGCTTTGACCGTGACGAACTAATATAAGGTTTCTCTCAATCATTTATACTTTTTTAATTAATCTTTCCCATTTTAATAGATAATATACAAATGGAACTAATTAATTTTTTAATCGCTCACTATTATCTATCAGCTCCTTTATTGATAGTGATAATTCTACTTTTAGCATCTAACTCTAAAAAGGGAGGAAAAAAGATTTCTTGCCAAACCTTAATAGGTATGTCTAATCAAGATCAAGCACTAATAATTGATATAAGAGATTCTTCGTCTTTTGATGCAGGTCATATCACGGCTTCAAAAAACATTCCATCAAATGATCTTTCAAGAAGATCAAATGAAATTAATGATAACGCTAAATTTATTGTATTGGTTTGTGAAACAGGCAGTGCTTCAAGAAATGCTGGAGAGACTCTCAAGAAGGAAGGCTTTGAGAATGTATGTGTATTAAAAGGTGGAATTAATGAATGGAGGATGTGCAACCTTCCATTAGTTTAGATGCCATGCTCTTTCATTTTCTTTGAAAGAGTATTTCTTCCCCAACCCAAAATTTGGGCTGCGTCGTTCTTCTTACCTTTAGATTTTTCTAATGCTGTTCTTATAAGCATTTTTTCAATTTTTGTTATTGCTATTTCAGAAAGGCCAGAATCTATATTCATAGAAACATTTTTTAGCCAGTTTTGCATACCATCTTCCCAGGAGGTTGAAGGAATATCAGTTACTTCGAATTCCTTAACTTCCGTTGGCAAATCTTGAACTTTCACATTCTGAGAAGGCGACATCAATGTTAACCAATAACATACGTTTTCGAGCTGTCTAACATTCCCGGGCCAATCATATTTATTTAATATAGTCATAGCTTCGTCGGTTATAACCCTAAGATCCTCAATAAGAGAGTCAGAATAATTTTTTAAGAAAAATTTAGATAGATCAGATATATCCTCCTTTCTATCCCTTAATGGAGGAACATCAATCTTAATGACATTAAGTCTGTAAAATAAATCTTCTCTAAAGTTCTTCTGTGATACTAAGTTGTTAAGATTTTGATGAGTGGCAGCAATAATTCTCACATCTACCTTAATAGGCTTATCGCCTCCAACTCTATAAAACTCTTTATTTGATAGCACGCGCAAAAGTCTTGTTTGTGAGTCAAGTGGCATGTCACCAATTTCATCTAAAAATAATGTGCCTCCATTAGCTTGCTCAAATCGACCTATTCTTTTATCTACAGCGCCTGTAAATGAACCTTTCTCATGCCCAAATAATTCTGATTCAACCAATTCCTTAGGAATATCAGCCATATTTAAAGCTATAAATGGCATATCGTGTCTAGGACTATTTTTATGGAGTGATTTTGCAATTAATTCCTTTCCTGTTCCAGACTCACCCTGTATTAGAACAGTAGCTATAGTATTTGAAAGTTTTCCTATAGACCTAAATACGTTTTGCATAGCATCTGATTCACCAATAATATCTAGTTTAGTTTCCTTTTTTAAACCTTTTGTTTTTGGTTTTTCTTCAAGCGCCCTTTCAATTATTTTAATAGCATCCTCTAGATCAAAAGGCTTTGGGATATATTCAAAAGCTCCTCCACCAAAAGACTCTACAGCAGCCTGCATGTCAGCAAATGCAGTCATAATAATCACAGGCAAATCTTCAAAGTTATTATTGATATGTTTTAAAAGGTCATAACCAAGCATGCCAGGCATCTGAACATCTGTGATAATTAGATCAGGCTCACTATTTTCTAAACTTTTTACAAGTTCATCAGCTGAAGAAAAACTTGATGTATCAAAACCAGAGCTTGAAAGGCTCTCTTCTAATACAAGTCTTATAGCCTCATCATCGTCAGCAATCCATATCTTATGCAATTTTAGGCTCCTTGCTTTTGAGGTTTATAGGTATGTGTATAGCAAAAACAGTATTCCCTGGATTTGAATTAAAAAATATACCACCACCGTGAATCCTAACTATATCTTGAGCTATAGTAAGACCAAGTCCAGAACCATTTTCTTTGACTGATACCATGGGAAAAAATACTTGATCGTGGAGGTGTTCAGGTATGCCTGAGCCATTATCCTTAATCTCTATACAACAAACAGTTTGATGTAATACTCCGTTAATTGGTTTTCCGTATTCAATTCTTGATTTTATTTCTATAAATGCATCTTTAGTGCCTTCAAGTGCTTGTTGCGCGTTTTTAACAATATTTAATAAGGCCTGAATAAATAAATTTTCATCACCATTAATCTCAGGAATGCTAGGATCATAATCTCTTATAAGTTTGACATCCTGAATTTCATCAGCCTCCGCAAGAGCATATACATTCTCTAAAGCAGAATGGATATTAAAAGGACCAAAATTAGGCTTTGCAGGAGGAGTCAAAATTTTAGTAACTATAGAATTTAGTCTGTCTGTTTCATTTATAATAATATTCAAAAATTTGTTAGAGAAATCATCATTTAATTTTTTATCTAATATTTGCGCACTGCCTCTAATTCCAGATAAAGGATTTTTTACTTCATGCGCCAGAGTTCTAGCAAGATTTGCCGCAATTTTTTGAGTTGAAAAAGTTTTTGTAGAATCTATTATTTTATTTAGATTGTCTACACACAAAATTTCAAGAATTAGGCATTCAAAGTCGCTACTCCATGAAGCTGTGAGGTCAATAATTCTTTTGGTATTTGCTGATGTAGATAATTCAAAATCTCTTTTTGTTTTTGCCCCGTTTTTATTAATAACCTTCTTCAGTAAATTAACAAGCTTTGCATTTGTTTCTTCTGAAAACTGATCAGTAATAAGATTATCTTTGTTATTTGAATTTAAGGCCCATCCTTTATTTAAGGCTGAATCATTTAACCAAACTATTTTTAGATCTTTATCTAATACAACAATCTCTGAAGCAAGTTGATTTAAAAATGATAACTGAGTTTTATCTACTTTCATCACTATATACCTGCCTCATATATATAATTTAATGAGGCAGATTTATACAATTTCATCTACTTAGTTAATGTCCCTACGATGTGAGACAAGATCTTATACGGATCTGCATTTGATGCAGGCCTTCTATCTTCAAGATAGCCATTCCAGTTATGCTCAACAGTGTATACAGGTATACGGATACTAGCCCCTCTGTCACTTACGCCATATGAAAACTGATCAATACTTTGGGTTTCATGCAGACCTGTTAGCCTCATATCATTGTCAGAGCCATATGAAGCAATACCTTCTTTATGAACCTCACCTAATTTTTCACACATTGAATTAAATAATTCCTCAGATCCTGCAGTTCTCATTGCTTCATTTGAAAAGTTACAATGCATTCCAGATCCATTCCAGTCTCCTGTTTTTGGCTTAGGATGAATGTTTACACCAACACCAAACTCTTCAGCTATTTTATATAGTAAATACCTGCTGACCCATAAATCATCAGCAGCTTTAATACCTTTTCCAAAACACTGATATTCCCATTGCCCTAAAGCCACTTCAGCATTTGTTCCTGTTAGTTCTATTCCAAGATCTAAGCATGCATACAGATGAGCATCTGAGATTTCTCTTCCAATAACGTTACCAGAACCTACTGCACAATAGTATGGTCCTTGTGGTCCAGGTTCACCATTTTCCCACCCCAACGGCTCACCGGTTTCAGGATCAGTGAAAAAGTATTCTTGTTCAAATCCAAACCACCATTCATCAGTTACAACTTCAGCTGCAGCTGCTCTATAATTAGATGGGTGAGTAGTGTGGTCTGCCGATTGAACCTGAGTCATTACTAGATCATGTCCATTTGGATTTTCATATGTCTGAACTGGCAAAATTAAGCAGTCAGAACTTCCCCCATCAGCTTGTTCTGTTGAAGAACCATCAAATGACCAATCTGGAGGCGTATCAGACTTTGTTGCTTTAACTTTGCTCCTCATTGATGACTCTGGTTTATAACCATCAAGCCAAATATATTCATAAGTTTTCATTAATTTCTCCTAAAAAATAAGTATCATTATAAATGATGCAATTTGTATGCCAATATAAAAATTAATATTTGCACTTATATTGATACTATTATGCATTATTTATGTGCAAAAAAAAGATTTTTGCACATTTTTGAATCATTTTATTAAATTTCTAGGAAAAACTTTATTTTTCTTAGATTCTTTTCTAAAGACTCATAGGAATGATTGCCACCAAAAAAAATATCAATATCTGATCCTTTAAAATAAGAATATGCATCAATATAATCCAATACTTCATCACCAGACTCCACCAATACAAGAGTATTCTCTTGATTTTGAAACGACTTAAATGATATTGACCTAATAAAATTCATATCAGCTTTTGATAAAGTAAATTTTTCTCCTGTAGAATAATTTTCATTTTTACCTAGATGAATATCAAAACCCTTCAAAGGAGGTGTTGCTGGATTTATGAGTACAGCTTTAGAATTATGCAAACTAGAAAAGTAAGCTGCATAATAACCCCCTAATGAACTTCCAATAAAAGCAATAGGCTTCTCATTGATATCTATAAGCTTCTTTATTTCTTCAACAGCGTACTTAAAATTATTATTTAAGTCTGGAATAATTACTTTTATATCCTTGTCTAAAGATGAGATATATTCTTTAAAAATGATTGCTTTGTTTGAATCAGACGAAGATGCAAAACCATGAAAATAAAGGATAGTTTTTATCATTAAAACTTAATATTTGGATTAAGTCCTATCATTAATATGCTTTCTAACCACTCTGTTAAAAATCTATTTTGTTGTAACTGTTCATCCCTTGATTGGGATTTAGATATTTTCATAAAATAAGGAATTGCCTTTTCTCCCTGATACGAAATAACTTCAGCAAGTTTTGCATCAATACAGACCTGAACTCTCATAATAAAGGAATTAAAAACTCCATAGTCAACATTTTGTTTGGCCTCTATTATTAACGTATGCTTAGATCTATTAATCACATGAAATGTGATCATATTTGATGTGGAGTCTGGATTTATAGTTTCAAAAGAATAAATATTTTTTGAAAAGTTCTGCAGTATTTTTTTCATGCGTAAAAAATTAGCTTCACAAACGGATAGCTGATGCGAGGTTTTTGGCAGCTTTTTTAGCATTAATAAATTTTATATTCTTTCTTAAAAGGTGTATATCTTTGACAAGCCTTAAAATATGTATCAATCTCTAAAATTTCTTTCTTACAAAAATCATTTATTGCATTTTTAAAATCTTTTTCTCTAATATAGTGGTAAGAATAAGTCTTTTGTGGCTCAAAACCTCTTCTGATTTTATGCTCCCCCTGAACCCCGGGATCAAAGCTGCTTATTTTATTCTTGATACAGTATTCTATACCTTGATAGTAACAACACTCAAAATGAAGAGAGTCAATGTTATAGATTGAACCCCAATGCCTTCCATACAAAGTATCTCCACCATTAAAACATAATGATCCTGCAATATTTTTTTCGTCAATCTTTGCAAAAAATATTACTGGCTTAACAGACTCTCTTTGTTTATGGATCATTCTAAAAAATTCTTTATTGAGATAGGGTTGTTGCAACCGTTGTTCATACGTATTTTTATAAAATACGTAAAATTCATCCCAATCACTCTGTTGAAGATTTTTAGAATCTTTAATCTCAATTTTGATGTTAAGTTCAGATATTTTTTTTCTTTCAGAGCGTATATTTTTTCTTTGTCGCGATTTAAAGATACTTAGGTAATCATCAAAACAAGAATAATCTTTATTTTTCCAAACAAACTTATATCCGTTTCTTTCAATAAAATTGCTTCTTTTTAAATCCTCTTCTAACTCTTTATCTGGAAATAGCACGTGCCAGGTTTCAATGTTTTTAGAAGCCATATACTCCAATGTTTCTTCAAAAAATAAGTCGTTTGCCTGATTTCCAATAATTTTCTTACTTTCACATGGCGTAAAGGGGATTGCAGACAAAAGCTTTGGATAGTATTTTCTACCAGCACGATTTAAGGCATATGACCAAGAATGATCAAATACAAATTCACCATGGCTGTTATTTTTTAAGTAGATCGGCATAAAGCCATCAAGCTTATTGTTATTGAAATAGGCGAGATGATTTGGCTCCCAGCCGGTATTGCCTGTTACACATTCCGATAATTCTAAAGAAGACAAAAAATCATAGTTTAAAAATGGAGAACAATAGTTTTTTGTTAGCTCATCAAAATCGGACTTTTCAAGTGAGGAAATATTATTAATGAATTTTAAAATTTGGTCCTCCTAAATTAAATAAAAAATATTTCAAACATAAAACTCATGACACATAAAAGACCAACCCAATTATTTATTTTAAAAGCTTCTAAAAATAGTGATCTCTTTATGAGCCTATTTTGATAAAAAAATAGAAAAATTAATCCAATAAACATGAATGAAATATAAAATGAAAATTTATTTATTATTGCCAAATATACTAAAGAGATATAAAAAATTAGGTGAAGAATTTGTGCATACTTTACTGCATTTTTTCCCCACAAAATTGCAGTAGAGTTAATATTAATTTTTGTATCATCCTCCTTATCTTCAAGAGCATAGTAAGTATCAAAGCTAATGATCCAAGCAATAATACCAATATAAAGCACCATCAAAGATAAAGAGAAAGTTGAGGATTGAAGTGAATATGATATCAAGCATCCAGATCCAAATGTAATACCTAAAATAAATTGTGGTGCAACGAAGAACCTTTTAGTTAAAGGATAAATCATTATCAAGATTCCGAAGAATATAGATATCTTAATCGTAAGCGGATTAGTAAATGTAAGTAAAAAAATCGATGAGAGAGCTAGAATGATAAAAAATATCCAAGCCTCGAGAGTTGAAATAAATCCAGCTGCTATTGGTCTGTTTGCAGTCCTTGCAACCAGTTTATCAATCTTGTAATCATTAATATCATTAATAACACACCCACAAGATCTAACTAGAACTGAGCCGACTATGACGATAATATAATTTTTGAAATCTATTGATCCTGAATTATTAGCTCCAAGCAATAGGCCTAAAAGCGAAGGCCACATTAACAGATATATTCCTATTGGCTTGTCCAACCTAGCTAATTGTATAAATGAAAAAATTTTTCTATTCATCTGCATCTATTAAAAAAACTTCCATAACTGATAAAGGGTGATTATTGACAATGTATTTAGATTTTCTTCCCCAAAACAATTTTTTATCATTTCTAAATTTAGCAAATACGATTTTAGTTCTTTTAAATATTTCTTTTTCAAATAGGATGTCACCAAGAGGCTTTGTGCCAAGTTCCCCGAGCTTAGCGAAACCCTTTTCAATGGTAATCAATGGAATCAATGATCTCGCAAAAACTTTTGGTTTATCATTACCCATAAGAATAACTTCTCTTGTTTTTATCATTCCTAAATTTTCTCCGAGAAAATCAGCTTCCGAATCTTCAACTTTATCTATATCGTCTATGAGAAGATTTAACTTAAACACTTCTGAGGATTTTATTTTTTTTGTAATAGGACCATCTTCTAGAAGCCAGGACTTGATATATTTATTGTGAAGCTCATCATTCATTTCGTGATATGAGATCCATGATGATATTTGCTTAAGCTTCATTAATTTAATTATCCAAATCTGATATTATAGCTCCGTTGTATTAAACGAAATAAGTTAATTTATAGATTAAAAATATGAAGTATAAGAAATGGGAGTGTATTGTCTGCGGGCTTATATATGATGAAGAGCTAGGTTGGCCTGACGATGGTATTGAGCCTGGAACTGCATGGGATGATGTGCCTGAAGATTGGTTATGTCCAGAATGCGGTGTTGGTAAAGAAGATTTTGATATGATAGAAATATGAGCACACTATCTGCACCAAAAAACCTCACAAGAAATGTCTTAATTGGAATGGCTGCTGGAGTAGCAGTTGCATCGGCATTTTATTATGGCCAATCCATGATTTCAGATTCAGTTTATCTAGGTATTCAAAACTATGTTTTTAATTTAGGAGGCCAAGTATTCAAAAACCTCCTAATGTTGGTGGTAGTTCCTTTAGTCTTCTTCTCTTTAGTTACTGGAATATCTTCTCTTTCAAATATGGTAAAGCTAGGATCAATAGCTTTGAAGACCGTAGGTCTTTATTTATTTACAACTGCAATCGCTGTAACCTTTGCCTTGATATTTGGATGGGCATTTGGTTTATCTGGAGAAGGTGTGCCAATGGGGGAGTATGATGAAAAAGCACTAACTTATTGCATTCCTGGTATGGCTTCTAATTCAATATATTGCACGGTATTGAATATATTCCCTAATAATATTTTTGGCGCATTTATTCAAAATAATATGCTTGGAATTGTTTTTATTAGTATTTTATTTGGGATCGCTTTGAATCTTACTGATGATCTTACTGGTGGTTTTTCAAAAACCTTCGAAAAATTAAATACTGTTTTTATTAAGATAGTTTTAATAATAATTAGCTATGCTCCAATTGGTGTCTTTTGCCTAATGGGAAGTTACGTTATGTCAAAGGGATTAAATATTTTTGGCGATTTAGCCCAATATGTTTTATTGCTAATCTTTGTTTTAATTTTTCATTTAGTTTTTACTTATTCACTAATACTTAAACTTTTTGCAAATCTAAACCCGATAACTTTTTTTAAAAAAATGAAAAATGTTATCTTATTTGCATTTTCTACATCTTCAAGCGCTGCAACCATTCCTATTACATTAAAAACAGTCACAGATGACCTGGGTGTAAAGAAAGATGTCTCATCTTTTGTTGTTCCAGTCGGAGCAACTATTAATATGGATGGAACCGCAATTATGCAAGGCTTAGCAACTATGTTTGTTGCCAGCGTTGCATTATATGATTTAACTTTAGTTGACTACATGCAAATTGTTTTACTAGCAATTATTGCCTCAATAGGAACCGCAGCAGTTCCATCCGCAGGAATAATAACATTAACTCTAATTCTTGGATCGCTAGGTCTTGGCTTAGACGCAATAGGCTTAATTCTTGCTGTAGACAGGATACTAGATATGCTGAGGACTTCTATAAATGTTTGCGGTGATGCTGCTGTGGCATGTGTCGTTGCTAACTCTGAAGATATGCTTGATAAAAACATATTCAATAAATAGATTTAAAATAAAGGTTT